>Ga0155176_101_pt3 | contig 3589 bp, 5 predicted proteins | sample RifCSPhighO2_01_FD_106144 | JGI IMG/M metagenome (GOLD analysis project Ga0155176, IMG submission 106144) | candidate division WWE3 bacterium RIFCSPHIGHO2_01_FULL_42_13 | reverse complement strand
TTTTATCGCCATGATAACGGTCTGCTGCCTGTGAGAACGGGCAAAGTCCGTGCCTTCCCCATTTGAGCCTTTTCGCGATCTAACATATTTTAAAGCAGTTTCTCCATCCATAATCTGTTTACCTTTTTCAAAAGAAACCGTTTCGTATCTGCAGGGAAAAATCGCACTCGAAACATAACCCTCCATTTTTCCTATCTCCTCAGAAGTTCTCCCACACAAATCGGCTTCCCTACCCTCTATTGGATACTCGAAATCAACAAAACTGTTTTCAACATCTACTTCTACCCCACCCAAAATATTTATTGAGTCTTTGAACAAATTAAAATCAACAACCGCGTAATAGTGAACCGGCATTCCCAAAACTTCCTCGGCAACGCGAACCAGCTCATCAACCCCATCAACCGCGTACACTGCGTTAATCTTCATAAAATGTGAACCTTTGCCGGCGTCAGCTTTTACCCATAAATCTCTTGGTAACGAAACCATGGCAACATTTTTTTCCACCCTGCCAATTGAAGCGAAAAGGAGCGTGTCGGTTAAAATTGATTGATCGATTGGTGTTGCTCTTCTATCTAATCCGAGAAGTAAAATATTTGTTCGCCCATCAGTTTCCTTTAGATTTGGCGAAACAATGTTTGAAACAATTGAAACAGGATTAAAAAGCGCGCGGACACTTTTAGAAAATAATAGTCCAAAACCCAAAAGCACAACGCCCAAAAGGAGAAATATATGAACACCTCCAAATTTTCTTTTATTTTTTGCGTCTTCCTTCATACGTTTATTTTGATGGTTTTCCACCGTTTTTCCAAGATCAACATATCTCATTTTGAAGTTGGTTTCGCGAATGCTTGGATTATTTCAAAGAGGTGTTTGGGATCAAGACTCGCACCCCCTGCAATCCCGCCGTCCAGTCCGGGTATATTAGCTAATTCGTAGGCGTTTTGTCTATTTATGGAACCGCCGTAAATGAAAGGGCTAGTAATGTGGTGATCCTGTTTTATTTTTGCGGTACCTTCGGCAATCTCCTGCGAAGGTTTGGGCGTGAAAACTCCACCGTGACTGATATTCCCCGGATCTTCCCACAGCAACACCACTTCCCCAGCTTCTTCATCTAAGTTTAGCGCGCTTAATCTTTCGGGCTGAACAAAGCAGACAATGGGTATGAGGTCGGCAGCATGGGCTTCGTTTATTTTAAGCTGAACAACCTCATCGCTTTCACCACGCTCGCTGTGGCCCACAATGCAGTATTTGGCAAAATCGGCCGCCTGGAGAGCTCCAACCTCACCGGTGTGGGTTCCGCTTGGGTACTGCGAAATATCCTGCGAACCTGCCACAAGCCACGGGTATTTTTGTACAAAGGCCGCCACAGCAGGCAAATACGGGTGGGATGGGCATAAAATAACCTTTATATTTTCTTCTGTCCCCGCGGGCAGGCTTTCCGCCAAAGGAGCAAAGTCAGAAAGCCACTTTTCAACTTCGGCTAGATTCATATTTTGTTTCCAGTTTGCGACTAAAATTTTCATATGTGGCTCGTAGTTCCAACATCCAGTTTACTCAATACATCATAGACAAGCTTGGGGAAGTTTTCTATCTCCTCATGAGTATAACCATAACCCAAAACATTCAAACATGAAAAAACCATACTTGTATCTGAATAAATTTTTTCGGCAAAAGTGCAGGCAACTAAGCTGTGAACTAAAATATCTCCGCCAAGTTCGCCAGTTTTTGAATATAAACAACCCATTGGGCATCCGGAACATGAAGGCTTGCCACTTTTTTCTACCGTAAGGTCTTCTGTACGTGCAAGAATTTTGGCGTAAAGTTCTTCGTATCTTTCTCTGTCTGGGATATCAAAAGTCTTGGAACCTGTAATAATCATTGCCTTTAAGTTCTTTTGAATTAAAATCTTGTGCAAAATATTGTTGGGGCCCTCAAAATAAGCGTCCAGCGAAGCTCTATTTTCATCTAAATCCAAAACACTTCTTTTTCCGGGAAGTCCAAGTGAGCCGACATCTTCGCCAACTGGCTTAAACGAAACTTTTTCGTCAACAATGTCCAAAACCATCGGCTCTTTTGCCACGCCATGTATGAAAATAGCGTCAAGCCCGGTAAATCTAAGCCTTGTGGATAAAGAACCTCCCAAGTAGGTGTCCTGAATCTTCCCCCCATCACGGAAAAGCACCGAAGTTTTAGAGGCAAAAGGGAAAAACCCGTTTAGCGGACCGGTTGAAAAAATCAAAAAATCATCTCCGCCAAAATCCAAAGCTAACTTTGCGCCCAAACCTACTCCACCAATAAACTCGTTCATGTCTGGATGGGATTTAACTTCAAACTCCTGACGGGACAAATCGATATACAAAACTTTTTTAGCTAACGAGCTCATGCTTTTCCTCCTCAGAGTCTTCCAAAGTAAAAACAAGAGCTGGACAAATGTTATGAACTTTTTCTATGTCGAGTTCATTGACAGATGGGTCAATGTCCACGGAAAAAGATAACTTATCTGCGGATTTCTCTTTACGGAAAATCCTAATTGGTGAACCTTCAAGGCCAACTTTTCCTAACTGACGCTGAACTTCCAAAACGCAAAGTTCGCAACCGATACAATTCTTTTCAAATGATGCTTTTAAAACTTTTGCCATGTTATTTGGGGTTATAACCAAGAACTTCTAAAGCCGGTAAGTTTCCTCTTTCCAGAAAATCAAGCATTGCACCACCACCAACCGAAACGTAGCCAAAAAGGTCCAAAAGCTCTAAATCCCGCAGCGCCGCAATAATATCCCCACCGCCTACCACCGTGTAGGCATCTGAAGCAATAACCTCCTCGGCCAAGAGTTCTGTTCCAACAATATACTTCTCATCTTCGTATTTGCCCATAGGACCTGCCCAAATTATAGTTTTTGCCGTAGAAACAATTTCTGCAAATTGATTTATGGTTTCTTTTCCAATATCAAAGTCGTCAACATAGTCAACGGGAACATGAAGGTTTGCAGGCTTTTCTTCATTCCACTCCATGCCAATTCTTCCTCCTACTAAAACTTCATCTGCGATAGTTAAAAGTTTTTTAATTACCGGCTTTTTTGTGGCAAGTTTTGCACCACCTGCAATCATAACTAAGGGCCGTTTGGGATTTTTTAAAAGCCCACCTAAAACTCTAACCTCTTCTAAAAGTCTAAGGCCCGCATATGCTGGCAGAAGTTTTGGAAGTTGGGTTGTTGAAGTATGCGCACGGTGAGCAGTTGTGAAAGATTCATTTACATAAATTTGCGCACCTGTTTTTTGGATAAGTTCTTTAGCAAATTCGGCGGAATTTTCTTCCTCACGTGGATCGAAGCGTAAATTTTCTAAAAGTTCATAGTTTCCCGCCCCAAGCTCTTTGTCAAAAAAGGGTTTTAGTTGTTTTGTGGAAAATTCTTCTACGTATTTTCCGCCCGGTCTTCCCATATGGCCTGCGATAATTGGAATTCCGCCCCTATCAATAATAAGTTTTAAGGTTGGGATGTCAGCTTCCAGCCTGTAGGTTTCGTTAATCTCACCGTTTTTCATTGCGATATCTAAATCGCAACGAACAAAAACACGGGTTCCAGTTGTA
>Ga0155176_111_pt1 | contig 4146 bp, 4 predicted proteins | sample RifCSPhighO2_01_FD_106144 | JGI IMG/M metagenome (GOLD analysis project Ga0155176, IMG submission 106144) | candidate division WWE3 bacterium RIFCSPHIGHO2_01_FULL_42_13 | reverse complement strand
AATTTTTTGGCGGCCTGCAAAAATCTTGCCGGTTCGGGCTCATGTTCCAGGACTTGAGACGCGGTAATTAAATCGAAATATTTCTTAGGGAACGGGCAATCGTAGATCAAACCGCAATGAAACTTCAAGCCCAATTTAGTAGCCACTTTTTGCGAGTTTTTATCCGGGTCCATTCCCCAGGCCATTCCACCCATGGCGGAGATCTCCACCAACGAGTAACACGCCCCGCTTCCCACATCTAAAACTCTATCCCCCTTTCCTACAACCCCATAATGACAAGTGGTTGTCAAGCCTTTTCGTTTTATCTCCTCCCAGGTTGGCATAGTTTCCCCGGCATTTCTGACTGTTTTTATATCTGCGTCCCGCCGGGGATAATATTTCGAATACACTCCCGTCAATCGCTTGCCAGCCAGTCGCGGTTCAGTCTCCATAAATCCGCAACTAATACACTCATAGATATCAAAATACCCCGGATATCCATGCCTGTTATCAAACATTTTCCGGTACTTCACCAACAGATTCCGTTTGCATATCTTACAACTTACCATTCGCACTATTATAATACTGGAGCATGCCAAAAAAACCATTGATATTTATCATTTCCTTAGTAGTCCTCACAGGAATTATAGGTTTTGGCCCGTTGTTAATTCCTCCGACAAACCCTTTTTATAATATCGATCCGGAAACAGCATTCATTTCCAACTCCCTCGAATTTTTGGAATCCGGTAGGATTGACTACTACGGCCACCCCGGTACACCGGTCATCATTTTGCTGGCCCATTTATTTTCTATCCTCAAGTACCCTGTTGAAATTCTTGGCCAAAATTTTGTCCAATGGTCACTGGTCCACTATCGGGAGATTTTTTGGATTTCCAGGGCGTACTTCTTTTTATTGTTTACCATTGGTAACTTCATCCTTCACTTTTGTGTTTATAAACACTTCCGATCGTTTCTTGTCAATTTATTTTTGTTCGTAATTTTATTTTTAGATCCGAGCTTTCAGGAAATATCGACCAAGGTGGCTACCGAGCCACTGGCCTTCCTGCTCTTTTCTTTGTGGTTGATCTCTTTTTTGGCTTACATAAAAACTCAAAAAACCAAAGCATTATTCTGTATGGCACTCATATCCGGCGTGCTGGTTGCGGACAAATTAATTTACACTCCGGTAGCCGTCGCCAGCTTACTGTTTACTTTAAAGCAAAAGAAGCTATCGGTCGGAATTGCCCTTTTTTTGTTAGCGTTTTTTACTGCCACCTTACCCACCATGAGAAACTATCCCAAATTGGCATCGTGGCTGTTTAATATTTCGACAAAATCAGGCATATATGGAACAGGAACACCCGGATTAATCGACCGCAAGCTGTTTATCCAATCCGCTTCTTACTGGATTAATACTAGGCCAGGATTTATTCTTCTTTTATTATTTGTCCTCATCGGAGTGTTTCGGTCAGGAAAAGAAAGAAGCTGGAAATTGATCACAATAACAGCATTACTTGGATTTTTATTTTTCATGAAATATCCTGCGGCTCGGTACCAGTCAGGCACCGTCCTTCTACTGTTTACTTCTGCCATTTATGTCTTTACCCATCTTAGTAAACACAAGCAACTCCTGTTTTTATTATTATTCTCTGTTCCGGCATTCTTTTATGGGAGTCACGATTTCCAGTATAAAAGAGGCTTGGTCCTGAAAGCCTCAAACCTTCAAGTGTTCATCGATCATCTTCCACCCGATGAGGATATTGTCTGGGAATATGCTGAAGCAGAGGACTTCGCTCTTATTAGGGCCAGAAACGATTCCGGATACTTTATTAGCCCTCAATTGAGAGTCATAAAACCTCATATGTGGGAATTGGTGTCGCAGACACTTACTGACGTCAGAAACAACAAAGATGAATCATTTGATATATCATGTTTGTGCTGGGATGGTATAGTAATGCAGAAAAGCTCTTATAGTATATTTATTTCCAAACAAAGGGATACAAATCTCTTTTTAACAGAACATATTCCTGGGACTGAAATGCTATATATTAAAAGAAACAACTTATGAAAAAAAGCCAAAATTCCCTCTCTGATGTTTTTGTCACAGCTTCTCTAATTGTCCAGAACGATGAGAAAGTCATCGTTCAGTTTATCCGGAATATCTATCGGAATTTGAATAAAAATTATGACTACTTTGAAATCCTGGTTGTAGACAACTCTTCCAATGATCATACTTTAGAACTTGTCCGACAGCAGCAACGGCAAATTCCTGAAATTCGCATCATCTCGTTATCCTATAGACATAATTTACAGACCGCATATTTAGCCGCCCTGGAAAATAGTTTGGGCGATTACGTGGTTATATTTGATTTAGAGAGCGAACTATCTCACTTAATTAAGGAATTTATTGACAAAAGCATCTCCGGGTTTGACGTGGTCATAGCCAACCCGACTCTAGATAATCGTTATTCTCCGATAGAGAAAACCGTTTTAAAATTTATAGATACTGCATTTATTAAAATAATGGGTGTAAATTTTTATCCAAACGCTTACTTTTCCGGAGTTTTTAGCAGAAGTGCCGTTAACTCCCTGGTTAAAGTTCGAAATAAGAAACTTCATCTCAGATATTCCAAGGCCTTCATGGGGCTTACCAAGCACTATTTTGATTACAAACATATGGGGAAGAAAATACCATTTATTTCTTCCTTAAGATTGGCGGTCGATGTTCTTATCTCCAATTCGCAACTTCCATTAAGACTCACCACTCTTCTGGGCATGTCAGCCAGTTTCTTGAGTCTCATGTTTGTGGTCTATGTATTCATAGTCACCCTGGTAAAAAAACAGATTATTGAGGGGTGGATAACTACTTCACTTGTGACAGGTGGACTGTTTTTTCTTCTCTTCGCTATCCTGACTGTTCTATCGGAATATGTAGGACGGATACTTACCGAGCTCAAGGATGAACCGGTTTATTATATAGCTAAGGAATTTAATAGTGGTAACACAACCGTCAGCAGGAAACATAAAAAACTAAACGTCGTATGACAAACGCATTAATCGGCTTTACCGGATTTGTGGGGAGTAATATCTTGTCTCAAACAAAGATAACCAAGTTATATAACTCATCAAACATTGAGGAAATTAAAAATAAAAAGTTTGACTTGGTTTTATGCTCGGGGTTGAGAGCCGAAAAATGGAAAGCCAATCAGAATCCGCAGGCAGATATCGAGAATATACATGTCCTTATGAACAGTCTGGAAACAGTAAAAGCAAACAAGTTTATCCATATCTCCACTGTGGATGTCTATCCTACCCCAATCGGAGTGAATGAGGACACATTAATTGACAGTTCCAATCTTCAACCTTACGGGCGGCACCGGTACTTGTTTGAAGAATTTGTCCGCGGACATTTTAAGAATGTTTGCATTATCAGGCTTCCCGGACTATTTGGTAAGGGAATCAAGAAAAACTTTATTTATGACCTAATCCACAATAACGCTCTGGACTACACCCACAAAGACAGCCAATTTCAGTTCTATGATTTAAGTAGAATTTGGCACGATATACAGATTGCAATAAATAACCATTTACCGCTGGTCAACATTGCCACACCCCCGATTTCAGCGGAAGACCTAGCTTTAACCTGTTTTAGGATTCGCTTTACCAATGTTACGGATAAACCACCCGTCCGCTACGACATGCACACCAAATACGCTAAACTATTCCAATCTCAAGGAAACTATCTTTATTCCAAACGGTCCATTCTAAATGGCGTTAAAAAATTTGCCGATGAAAATTTCCATTTCTAATTTAGCCTGGGACCCCGTCTTTGATAATCAAGTGGCGGAACTATTGCACAAATACCATATTTTTGGGGTCGATCTCGCCCCCACAAAGATTTGGAGTCATCCCGTCTCAATCTCCCGCGCGGATATTTTGAAATATCATCAATTTTGGACTGCCAAGGGCATATCAGTAGTTGGAATTCAATCTTTGTTATTTGGCCATCCGGAAATGGAAATATTTAAAGACAACAACACTAGAAATGACACATTGGAATACTTACGTAACATCTCCCGCCTATCTCATCAACTAGGCGCTCGTGTGCTTGTCTTCGGGTCGCCCAAAAATCGTCTTGTTGGCACTCTGGAAAAATCAGAAGTTAAT
>Ga0155176_104_pt1 | contig 6859 bp, 6 predicted proteins | sample RifCSPhighO2_01_FD_106144 | JGI IMG/M metagenome (GOLD analysis project Ga0155176, IMG submission 106144) | candidate division WWE3 bacterium RIFCSPHIGHO2_01_FULL_42_13 | reverse complement strand
TCGCGAAATAAAAGTGAGTTATTCGGATGATTGGAAAGGTTTTTCGTACCTTAAGCTTTATGTTAGGCCAAGCGGGTTGGGTGCAGGGAGGTCGTTTCACGTTGTAACGGCGGGCGATGTGCTAGGTACAGTAGTGGAAGGCGATACGGTTCTTATTCCTCTGGATCAGGTTTCGGCAGGTTTTTATAGATCCGCAACTTTTAGTGATAGATAAGTAAAAGGCAGGTGGACAAGAAAAGCCCGTGGATTTCTCCGCGAGCTTTTTTGCTTCCAAAACCCTCACATCCCACCGTTATCTGTATCTTGAGGCACCGGATGGATGATGTTATCGGGATAGGACATGTTTGGCCGAAATGCGTCCGCTGGATTGTTAACATTGTAGGCCAAACACCATTCCTTGTGCTCCCGGCTCCACCAAAGTTTAAGCTCGTCTTTCATGAACCCAAACTCGTATCTGTGGGGCTTTTTCCCGATGTAGAGACGTATTGTGTATACGCCGGTTTTTTCATCATACTGTGGTCGGTAAGCACTAACAACTTTGTTTCTAATACTGCGGGGTGGAAATATGCGAAGAAACCCCAGATAGCGAAACGTTATAGCACTACCTTTATTAGCCACTTTTACCTAGCCTCTCTTCTTAGTTGATGCGTTTAAGCTGAAGTGAAATTTAAGATCGTCAAAACTCTACCACATTATAGGTTCAATTTCCACTCACCTTCGCCTGACCTGCCTCAAACCTATGTTAGCATTAAGGTATGCCCGACGAGCGCGTGGAGACAATAAGTTCACTTGCCCATCTACATCAGGAAGGCCTCACAACTACCCAAGCCGGAATTCTGTTAAAAGAGCATGGCCCAAACAATCTTCCTGAAACACCGCCACCCAGCAGCCTCACAGTTTTTCTCTCACAACTTAAAAGTCCGTTAGTTTATGTTTTGCTAGCTGCTGGTGTTGTTACGCTTTTTTTAAGGGAATATGCCGAAACCGCAATTATTTCGCTGGCTGTTTTTGTGAATACGATTCTTGGGTATGTTCAGGAACGTAGGGCAGGCAAAGCACTGGAAGCGCTCAAGAAACTTGTACAACCACAAGCAAAAGTTATTCGCGATGGTCAGGTTGTAACTGTTTCAACAGAACAGATAGTTCCAGGAGATGTTGTTTTGCTAAACCAGGGCGACAAGGTTCCGGCTGATGGAAAATTGCTTGAAGTGAACCGCTTTTTTGTTTCGGAGGCAATATTAACCGGAGAGTCTGAACCTGTTTCAAAGGGCAAAGGAGGCGATGTTTACATGGGCACTATTGTTACCGCGGGCAAAGCCAAAATGGTAGTAACGGTTACTGGTGCCCGTTCTGAGATGGGAAAGATCGCAGGGGAAATTTCGGCTGACGGTGAGGAAACTCCATTGGCGCGACAACTAAGAAAATTTAGTAACCAACTATCTGTTTTGGTTTTAGGTTTAGTAATTTTGGTTTTTGCAATAGGAACAGCACTTGGCGAAAACCTTGTCGATATTTTCACAACTTCTGTGGCTCTGGCCGTTTCGGCAATTCCGGAAGGCTTGCTTGTGGGTCTTACTGTAGTTTTGGCGATAGGAATGCAGCGGATTCTGGCTAGAAAAGGTTTGGTGCGAAATCTAGTTTCAGCCGAAACTTTAGGTGGTGTAACAACAATTTGCATAGACAAAACAGGAACCCTGACAGAGGGAAAAATGCAGGTTGTAAATGTTGTTGGTGAGGAAAACGAGTTGGCGCAGCAAGTAACATTAGCCAACGATCTGGACACTTCGGCTGTTATTGCCGCGTGGGAATGGGGGAGCAAAAAAGTTTCGCAGGAAGAAAAAGAAAAGTTTGAAATTCAGCAGCGGCTTGATAGCCTTCCATTTTCTTCAGACCATAAGTTTTCCGCAAGTCTCTACCCTTTGGATGAACACCACAACATACTTTTTGTAACGGGCGCCCCGGATATTATTTTGGAGTATTCACTTCTAGGTTCGCATGAAGTTGAAGAAGTTAAAAGTCGAATTAACGAGCTTTCTCATTCTGGAAAAAGGTTGTTGGCTTTCGCGCGAAAAAAAGTTCGTCATTCCATGATTGAACTTTCGAAAGAAGATGTGCAAGGGAATTTAGAGTGGGTTGGGATGCTAGCTTTTAGTGATCCTATTCGTGAGGATGTTAAAGCAGCTTTGGAAAAAACACGGGCGGCTGGGATTAAACTTATGGTTATTACAGGTGATTACGCGGGAACAGCCAAGTTTGTTTTAAAAGAGTTGGGGCTTGAAGTAAAAGACGGGGATGTAGTTTTGGGCCCACATCTGGAAAATATGAGTCCGATGGAACTTGAGCATGCGATTTTTGGCCATTCACGTGCTGGGGGTCCGTCCCACACAAAGCTTTTTGCCCGCACCCGCCCCCACCAAAAACTGAAAATTGTGGAGATTCTCAAAGCGCACGGGGAAGTTGTGGCGATGATGGGAGATGGGGTAAACGATGCGCCCGCTCTTTCAAAGGCGGATATTGGCATTGTCGTTGGCGAGGCGAGCGATGTGGCAAAAGAGTCTGCAGACTTAGTACTGCTTGATTCAGGTTTTGCAACAATTGTTGCGGCGATAGAAGAGGGTCGGGGAATTTTTGATAATGTCAGGAAAATGATTTTGTATTTGATGAGCGGGGCATTTGTGGAAATTTTTCTTGTACTCACATCTTTAGTTGCGCGCCTGCCCGTTCCGATTAGTGCCGTTCAGATTTTGTGGATTAATCTGGTGTCGGATGGGTTTCCGCATTTGGCTCTAACTGTTGATCCTAAAGCTTCGGGAATAATGAACCGCCATCCACGTCCTTCTAATGAGAGATTAATTTCTGGTTGGATGCTAAAGCTTATGATAATTGTTTCGGGTGCGAGTTGGGCTTTTGCGCTGGTGCTATTTCTTATTTCGTACAAAGTCTCTGGCGATGCCAGTTTTGCCCGTTCGGTGGCGTTTGTGACGGTCGGTTTAAACTCTTTAGCCTATGTGTTTTCAGTGAGAATGTTAACCGATCCTTTCTGGAAGGACGGAATTTTTGATAATAAATGGTTGGTGGTAGCAGTTATTGCGGGGGTTTTGCTTCAGGCTTTCCCGTTTTTTACACCAGGTTTGAGGGCTTTCTTCAGGATTGAACCTATTGGCGTCTACTGGATTTATGCGGCCGTATCCTCGCTCTTGATGTTTTTTGTGATGGAGATTGCGAAAGCCGTGTTCACCTACAAACTACATGCGGGTTTAAAAAAGAGTTAAAATAAACCTGCGAAAGAAACAGTATGCAAGTAATCAAAAGAGATTCAAAATTGTGGAACTATTTGTCCGAAGAGTTAAAGGGGCTAATTGAAGACGGTGAGCATTTACTAACCGAATGCCACACCCTTACCGGAAAAATTTCAGATTATTCATATTTGGTGTTTCCTTTCGCGAAAGCTTACGAAGGTTTTTTGAAACATTTCTTTTTGGATCTCGGCCTAATTAAAGATGCCGATTTTTTTGGCGATGATATTAGAATTGGAAGGATTTTGAACCCGTACTTTATGAAGCAAGAGTATTCGGTTTACGCCAAGCTTAAGAAGCATAAAGAGTATGGTGAAGAGGTTCCGCGCCAGCTTTGGGAGATTTGGATCAAAGGCCGAAATCAGGTTTTTCACTATTTTCCGCATAATTTTAGGAAACTGTCCCGCGAAGAAGCGGCTGAAATAATCGACCAGTTTGTAAAGGCAATGGAAGGCGCTGTTGGTAAATTGGATTAGTGTTAGAATCTCCCCGCAATGAAAAGTTTGAATAAAAAGGTGGCCGTTGGGCTAAGCGGAGGCGTTGATTCCGCCGTTTCGGCATACCTGTTAAAGGAGCAAGGTTACGAAGTGGTAGGCGTTTACATGCAGTGCTGGAACGAAAAGGCTGACGGTTGTAGAGCCGAAGAAGATAGAGCTGACGCCGCAAAAGTTGCTGCGCATTTAGGAATAAAATTTTCTCACCTCAACTTCATAAAAGAGTACAAAGAAAGAGTTATCGATTATTTTTACGCTGAGTATAAAGCTGGTCGTACTCCAAACCCCGATGTTTTGTGTAACAAAGAAATAAAATTTGGCATGTTTTTGGATTGGGCAATGAAAGAAGGTTTTGATTTTGTTGCCACCGGACATTACGCGCGTGTGAAAAAGGTTGGTGGAGCCCAGACTGCGAAGTTTAAACTACTTAAAGGTATTGATGAAACTAAAGATCAATCGTACTTTTTATATTTGCTAAATCAGCATCAACTTTCCAAAACAATTTTCCCGGTTGGTGGAATGAAAAAGCACGAAGTTCGAAAAATCGCGAAACGAATTGGCGTCCACAACGCGGAAAAACCAGATAGCGTGGGCATTTGCTTCATAGGCGAGGTTGATATTAAAGAATTTCTAAAAAAGAAGCTCAAGGCAAAAGTCGGCAATTTAGTCACTAAAACTGGCGAGGTGGTTGGTAAACACGACGGCGTTTGGTTTTATACAGTTGGTCAAAGACATGGATTTAGAACCAGCAAATACTTTGGTCTTCCCCTGTACGTAATCGGAAAGAACGTTAAGAAAAATGAGTTAGTTGTAGGTTTTGCAAAAGACGGAAAGCGAAGTGAGTTCGAAGTTTCGGATTTACATTGGATTAATGGAACTCCGGAAAAAAGAAACTTGAGTGATAATTTCGAAGCCGATGTGAGAATTCGGCATTTGGGCGAGTTGTACCCGGCCAAAATCTCGAAGAGTAAAAAGTCAACCGAAAATTCATATCTAGTGAGATTAGAAAACTCGACGTTTGGAGTTGCCCCGGGCCAAAGTACTGTATTTTATGTTGGCGATGAGCTAGTTAGCGGCGGTATTATTAACTAAACATGGAAAATATTGTAAAACAACTCAAAATTACTAATAAGGATCTTAAAGAAGCCGAAATAGAAGGCTTGCTTTATTTAATTACTACCCAGCAAAATTTAGACAGCAACAAACTTATTCAACTAAGTGGCTTGCCAAAGGAAACTCTGAAAGCTTTCAAAAGTAGTTTTGGAAATTATTTAGAAGATTCCACGGAAAAGCTTGCACTTAATGATGAGGGAAGAAAGTTGCTTGGAGGACTGGAGTTGCATCCGTACAGCTGGTCAATTTTAAAGCTTTCAGACGAAGATTTAGTAACAAAACTTACTGAAATAAGAACTGAGCATAATCTAAACCCAGTTCGTGAATATGATCAGTGGTTTGCAACAATCGAGTCTTCAATTGCCAAGGCTAAGATGCTGGAGGCAAAAGGCTTAGTGGAAGGGAAAAATATTGCTCTGATGGGAGACGATGACCTAGTTTCCATCGTTTTAGTTTTAATGGGCGCAAAATTTAATAAAGTTACGGTTTTTGATATTGATAAAAACCTTCTTCAAACAATTCAAACTATTGCGGACAAGTTAGAAGAAAGTGACCCAAACTTACGCGGTGTTTCAAAAAGAGTTTTCACAAAAGAATACGACGCAAGAAACGACTTTGAAATAAATGACTTAGAGACATACGATGTTGCTTTAACCGACCCACCTTACACCAGAACCGGAGTAGCACTTTTCTTAAACCGCTGCGTTCAGCTTGTAAAATCTCACAAAGACTTTTCAGGTTCGTATATATTTTTAAATTACGGAAATAGTTTTAAGTCACCCGAGAAAACTCAAAAAGTTCAGGAAGTAATTGGCGAATTTAACCTTGTCATAGAGGACAAAATCGACAAATTCGTCCGCTACCACGGCGCAGAATCAATTGGAAGTGCAAGTAGTCTTTACGTTTTAAAAACAACACCAACCACTTCGTCAAAGACAGATTATTTGGAAAGTAGAATTTACACTTACGAAGATACAAAGGAAGAAAAGTTTCCGTTTGTTGATCATTACGTATTTAAGTTAAACGAAGTTCCCGCAAAAGTTATTGAGTCCCAAATTGCACTTCAAAAAGCGGTTGGTGAATTTTGCAAACTACACAAACTAAAAGTTGTAAAAACCGACATCGAAAGATTTAAGCCCGCAGGCTTTACAGTTACCGTAATACTTTCAAATTCCAACCTTCTGGTTCACACTTGGCCGGAGTACAAGGCTGTGCATATAGACCTTATTACCTGCTCACCAATTCATAACAAAGAGAAGATGCTTCAAAGCCTGCAAAACCTATTTTCCACCCAAAAAGTAGAGCTCAAAAAGATAGAGTAGACATTGACACCACGCAACTTACTTGTTATCGTGCACGTGCACTAAATACATTTAGCACATTGAAAATTAAGTAAGAGCATTCGCACTTTCATTTCAAAAATACACCCGCGAACTTAAGATTCGCGGTATTTGTTCGAGGGATGAAAGGCGGAAGGAAATTGATTTTTATTTGAGAATTTGATCCTAGTTCAGGACGAATGCTAGCGGCGTGCTTAAGGTATGCAAGTCGAACGGAAGTAGTTCCGCAAGGAATTACTTCAGTGGCGAACGGCTGAGTAATACGTAGGTACCTACCCCAATCTCGGGAATAACCCACCGAAAGGTGAGCTAATACCCGATGTGGAGGAAACTCTAAAGATTTTTCGGATTGGGATGGGCCTGCGGCCTATCAGCTAGTTGGTGAGGTAAAGGCTCACCAAGGCTATGACGGGTATCGGGACTGAGAGGTTGTACCGGCAGAGGGGCACTGAGACACGGGCCTCACTCCTACGGGAGGCAGCAATCGGGAATCTTGCGCAATGGGCGAAAGCCTGACGCAGCGACGCCGCGTGAAGGATGAAGGCCTTCGGGTTGTAAACTTCTGAAAATAGCACCGGCTAACTACGTGCCAGCAGCAGCGGTCATACGTAGGGTG
>Ga0155176_108_pt1 | contig 7841 bp, 7 predicted proteins | sample RifCSPhighO2_01_FD_106144 | JGI IMG/M metagenome (GOLD analysis project Ga0155176, IMG submission 106144) | candidate division WWE3 bacterium RIFCSPHIGHO2_01_FULL_42_13 | reverse complement strand
ATCCATGGCCGAACCTGCAATTTCAGTTTTGTCTTTTGCCTTGCCAGAGAAATACAAAGAATAATCCAAACCGTGATACATGGATTTGATAGTCTCGTACTTCTCGAGCATGACGCTGACTGCTTCTTCCTGCTTCACTGTCGGTTCTTCTTTGCCTTCCTGCGTATAATACGAAAGAGCTTCTTTGAGTGCCGGTGCAATACCGAGATAGTCGACAATCAAACCACCCGGCTTGTCTTTATAAACACGGTTCACTCGAGCGATTGCCTGCATTAGTCCATGACCTCGCATTGGTTTATCGATATACATGGTATGCATGGACGGAGCGTCAAATCCGGTCAGCCACATATCCCGAACGATAACGAGTTTCAGATCGTCTCTTGGGTCTTTTATGCGATCAGCTAAAAGATCTCGTTCCTCTTTGGTGTGTAAATGCTTTTGGTAATGAGCTGGATCGCTGGCCGCTCCGGTCATGACCACTTTTATAAATCCTTTATTGATATCATCGCTGTGCCACTGGGGTCGCAATTTAATAACCTCATCGTAAAGTTCAACGGCAATCCTGCGACTCATAGCTACAAACATACCCTTACCATCCATAGCACCGAGACGAGCTTCAAAGTGCTCGATCAAATCTTTAGCGATAAGGGCGACGCGTTTCTCCGATCCGATCATAGCCTCAAGCCGGGCCCACTTACTTTTGAGCTTTTCTTTTTTCTCTACCTCTTCTCCTTCGGTCAATTCCTCAAATTCGGCATCGATCTTTGGTGTCGCTTCTTTCAAGAGCTCAATCTTGGCCAAACGTGCCTCATAATAAATCGGAACGGTCGCTTTATCCTCTACCGCTCGAGTGATGTCGTAGACGTCAATGTATTCACCGAACACTGCCCGTGTATTTTTATCTGATAGCTCAATCGGCGTACCGGTAAAGCCGATAAACGACGCGTTGGGCAGAGCATCGTGCATGTGGCGAGCGAAGCCATCTAGAAAGTCATACTGACTGCGATGGGCTTCATCGGCGATAACGACAATGTTGCGACGATCCGAAAGAAGAGGATGCTTGTCGCCTTTTTCCTCCGGCATAAACTTTTGAATGGTCGTAAACACCACACCACCAGAAGCAACTGATAAAAGTTTCTTGAGATCGTCCCGATCCTGTGCCTGCTTGGGAGTCTGACGGACAAGCTCGTTACATTTGGAGAATGTGCCGAATAGCTGGCCGTCTAGATCGTTTCTGTCGGTAAGGAGTACAAGCGTCGGATTATCCAGCTCCTGCACAATCTTGCCAGCAAAGAAGACCATTGTAAGCGACTTACCAGAACCTTGCGTGTGCCAGATGACACCAGCTCGCTTGTCACCGGTAGTCGAAGCGGCCTCAATGGTATGCTTCACCGCTTTATTCACTGCAAAATACTGATGATAGGCGGCGACCTTCTTAATAATTTTGGTGACGTTATTTCGAGAGTCTTTTTCATTCTCCAAAACAACAAAGTTTCTGACGATATCCAAAATCCGGTCTTTAGTGAATACCCCCTTAATCAAAATGTCGAGATCGTTTGTCTTGGTACGTTTCTCACCATCAACACTCTTCCAACCGACAAATCGTTCCATGTCGGCCGAGAGTGTGCCAACGAGCGCACTCTTGATATGATCGGATATAACGCAAAGTTCGTTATATGCAAACAGGGATGGGATCTCGGCTTTGTAAGTTTGTATCTGATTGAACGCGCCGGAGATGGTAGCGTTCACATCGGCCGGATTTTTTAGCTCAAAGACTGCAAGAGGCAGACCATTTATAAACACAACGACATCCGGTCGGCGATTGTGATTATTTTCAATTACTGTGTATTGGTTTACCGCCAGCCAATCGTTCTTATCGAGATTCTTCGTATCAACGAGATACACCTTGTCACCGGCAACCGTGCCATCCGGACGGCGATACTCAATATCAATGCCAAGAGCGAGCATCTGGTGAAATGCGTGGTTAGCAACCAAAAGATTCGCGCTTGAATACGCCACACCGACAACTTTCTTGATCGCGTCTTCCTGCGCTTCCTGTGGAATAGACGGATTGATCCGAGCTACAGCGGTACGCAAGCGACCAACCAAGGGGATATCCTTATACGACTCACGCTCCGGTGACTCGCCGTCAGGTGCAATATCCGGTCCGAACGCAATGGAATAGCCAAGTTCCTCGAGCCACTCGAGTACTGCGTTTTCCAAATCTGATTCTGTGTATTTGTAGTTAGTCATAAAATTTAATCTTCAAGCCAAAGGTCTTTAGGCAAGAATTTATTTATTTCGGCGTTTGAGAAGGTGTATTCCTCCTGTTCTTTTAACGCCTTCGATGCCTTGCCGTAGGCCTTGGCACTGGTTGGCAGTGAGTTTTTATAAACAAGATCAAGCTCTTTTAGTAACTGGTCTCTTTTTGCTTGAATGTCTTCCTCCTTAATTTTGCCATTCATTATGTCAGCAATAAGACAGGTGTACTTCTCACGGATTTGCCAGAGCTGATTCGCCGACTGTTTATATTTATAAGCTTTTTCTTCCGGATTAAAACTCAACTGGAAAATAGCTAACGCCAAACCCAAGGCAGTAAATACTGCGCCGATAATAAGCAATCCTTTTTGGTCAGTGATTAAAGTACCAAGTAGCGTGCTCGAGCCAATTGCTAAAGCAATGATGTTGATCCATTTAAAGACACCGGCCTTCCATTCCTGTATTTCAAATTCTTTCTCATATGTCTTATGGGAGTACACGGTCCGACCAAATGATTCCCTGATAACTTGTAAATTTATTTTGTCCATAATTTTTTGTGGTTAGTAATCCCTGCCTATCGGAACCAGAATCCGGTCACTGGCAACGCAGACATTACTTCTTATGATGTAACACTCGACATAGTGCTCCCCCATATATCTGGTATTTTCCTTCTTTTCAGCGGAGCCGAAATCATCCGATATTTCACCTCTTAAATCGTTTGCGTCCTTTGCTTCGCTTCCGAAATTTCTCACCTTCCATTTGATTTCAAACGGGTCGGGCACAGTATTTTTTATTACTCTGAAAATCAGCTTTTTATTCTTCAGGAGTGGCAACTTGTTCAAAATAAAATTGCTCAAAAAATTATTGCGAAACCCATTCTGCTGAACCTCTGCATCTATTTTTAGAGAATAAGCAGAACTTAGACTAGTCTTAATGCCATACTTACTTTCAAGATATTCTTCTTTGCTGGAAGGATAGACTAAATACAGCTTTTGTATTTTGTCATCAATCCCATCAGCCACACCTTTCTCCAGTGTGATATAAAAGTCATCGCCAAAGATTTTTTGCCATTCGGCAACGGCGTCCTCCATTTTATCGTTATTCTCAAACTCGCAAGCTTTCTTGGCTCGATTGAATGCTGTCGAGAGATGGCTCCTCAAATTTTGATCAGCAGTAGCGTTATAAAGATATTCAAAGAAATTTCTGACCAACACCGGATAATCCAGGTCATGGTCTGTTGTTGTAAAAAAATCGATTACACCATCTTCTATTTTGTAAGATTTGATTTTAGCCGAGCAATTTTCTGACCACTTCTTAACCATGCGGATCAGAGCTCTAGTCTTCCCGGTTGCCTCGTCTGAATCACTAATCTTTAGGATTTCCGAACGAGGGTTCCAATTTTCCCATGAACCTCCGTTTGCGGAGTTTGGTATTTTGAAAGTCCCATCGTCATTTTCCCAAGCCGGGAGAAGTTCAACATCATGCTTAGTGTCAGCAAATTCCAGGACAACAACTTTTTCATCAGCCCTGATCGGAGTGTTTGGATATTTCTCTGCCAAGATAGCTTTAATATCTTGTAGGAGTTGTGATTGGCAATTTGACCGGTTGTCGTTATATTGCTCAAACTTTTCCGGTGGCATTATAAAAATTACATCAATATCACGAGCAGGTCTGATGTGGGTATGTTTAGCGTATGAGCCGATTAGTAATTTTGTACTGCCATTGTATTCGCTATCGGGGTAATAGTAATCATGGAGCTTTTTGCAAACTCCGGTATGTTTGGCTACGGCATCATCTCGCTGGGCAGGCGTCAGCTTGATATTCTCATAAAATTTTAGAAATTGATCGTTGATGTTCATATATTTACTCTTATCTTCCCACTCATGAGCCGTGGCAACAGGGAATCCCGAACTTGCTCCAGATTTTTTGTCTGACTCTCATTTTCTAGAATCATTCCAAAGAGTGCGGATAATATCTCGTTAAATTTTATGAGAGTTTTCTGGTCTGGAATAATCATCGGAACACTGTTCATGTTTGCTTGATTGAGCTTTGGCTGAACAGCACCGGTCACAAACGGCATAATGTCTACCTGATCCAGAAAAACTTTTATATACTCCGTAGAGAACCCATTTTTGCCCTGCAAGACGTGAGCGTGATTATTGACCCACATTTTGCCGTTTACATATTGAACGAATGGCTTTCCATCCTCCTTTGCAACAGAACCGTCCTCGCCAAGCAACACATATGTCCCATCAAAAATAAAATCATCCACATAGTCCATTATCGACGTTGCGCCGTAGTAAGGGTATGAGCCCTGTTTTTTCTCACGCTCTCGGCTCGATAGAGGAATGCGTTTTGAATCAAAGTTTATGATCGCTTCGCCGAATGTACCTACCCTCCAGCCTTCCGGGAGTTGATTACCGATAGAAACGAACTTTTTTTTGAATAAGGAGCTGGCCAGCTTTTCCAGGTTGACGTTGATTTTGCGATTGAGCTCAATCTTGTCGTCCAATGAGGAAAGAATCTCGGCAATCTCTCTTTGTTCCTGTTCCAACGGAAATGGAAATTTAATTTTAGCAATATCATCTTTCGTCACTGACCCATATACCGTGCCAGTCTCCTTGCCAACAACATAACTTTTATATGCCTTAAATAATTGAAATAGAAATTCATTACTTTTTCCATTGATAGCCATCAAACCACGACCAATACATATATCACGTGTTGCAATATTAACTTCGCCAACAGGCGCGCGAACACTAAGTAGAACTGATCCAGACTTTGCCAGCTTTGTAACTTTGGTTGTCCATGTATCATACGATGGATACTTTTCACCAAAGGTTCTTATGCCTTGTAAGAAAGCCGTGCCGTTCTCGGACTGATTATAAAAATCTGATTCTGGGGATTGTCCCATCAGGATACTGGCGTGTTTTTCTAGTGCTTCAAAACCCCATTCTTTGGGAATGAGTCCAATGTCAGTCTCTTTAAATTTTGTTGTGGTTGCCGTTGTCATGCTATTTTCTATTGATCAGATCGTAAGCTAAACTCGCCAAGGCAATATAATGAATCGCTAGATTCTTATCCAAATCATTTGCCGGAGTATGTGCCTTTTCGTTTCTTAAAAATTGAATAGCCATATGCAAAAATTTCACTCCCTCAAAGAAGTCACTCTCGGCGTCATTCGTAGGTTGGTGTCCAAAAATCTTTTCGTAATTTGACGCACTGAAAGCATCAGTTGCTTTTTCCTTGCCCGAAACATCTTTGAGTTTTTTCCTCACAACCTTATAGGCCTCTTCGACCGCATTGAAGTAGTGGCCGTTGTTCAGTAGTTTCTGCACATGGTCAAAGATATCCTTCTGTAAAACTATATTGATGTTGCCGTCCTTAAAAGTAGCTTGGGATTTGTTTTCCTTTTTGTCTGTCTTTTTGCCCAGCAGGTGTTCTCCAATTTCTTTACCGGCGGTCATTCTGTCTACTGGGAAATCTTCCTTTTTGAGATTGTCTATAAGGATTTGGTTTTCGATATACTCGATCAATTTCAAAACGGTTTTACCGATTATTTTACCGTCTGCCGTTAACCACAAGCCTCTTAATCGGTTGGCTTTTGATCCACTACCGTAGATATATTTTTTGCTGTAAATATCAATACCAACATCATCTCTGAAAAATTCGCCCATCGTCCTATCAGAGAAATTTAAAACATAGCCACCACCCATTTGGAATAGCTTCTCAAGTACTTGCTTTTCATTTGTAGATAAGGTGGCCATATTATTTCAAATCAAACCCGATACCCTTCAAGTTTTTTCTTATGCGATCCTCGAGCTCTTTTGACTGTTTGAACTGGCCGGAAAGCTCATTGGTGATCCGACCCATTTTCTCCTCGAATACTTCAAGGTCTTCCTCCACATAGTCAGTGCCAACATATCGGCCAGGAGTAAGGACATAGCCGGACTTTTCCACTTCGGTGATTTTGGCCGCTTTGCAGAAGCCTTTCACATCCTCGTATTTACCTTTGATAGTTCGCCACGCGTGATACACACCAGAGATTTTCTGAACATCAGCCTCCGTCAGCTCTAGATTCTTTCTGGAAACCATAGTTCCCATCTTGCGAGCGTCGATAAAAAGAATCTCGTCGTGCCGGTTGCGGAATTTATGATCGTAACGATCACGGGATACAAACCAAAGACACGCAGGAATCTGCGTCGTGTAGAACAGTTGGCTTGGCAAAGCGACAATACAATCGACCAATCCGGCCTCAATAAGCTTTTTCCTAATTTCACCCTCGCCGGAAGTGTTGGATGAGAGCGATCCATTAGCCAAGACAAAACCGGCGATACCGGTAGGCGCAAGATGATGGATCATGTGCTGAATCCAGCCATAATTAGCATTACCGGCCGGTGGCACCCCGTACTTCCAGCGCACGTCGTCTTTGAGTCGTTCACCGCCCCAGTCACTGATGTTAAATGGCGGATTGGCGAGGATAAAATCTGCTTTTAAGTCTTTATGTAAATCGTTATGAAATGTATCGGCATTCTGCGGTCCCAAGTTGCCGTCGATGCCACGAATAGCAAGGTTCATTTTACAGAGTCTCCACGTGGTCGGGTTTGATTCCTGACCGTAAATGGCCAAGTCATGGGTATTACCGCCGTGAGCTTCCACGAACTTCTCACTTTGCACAAACATACCACCCGATCCACAACATGGGTCATAAATACGGCCTTTGTATGGCTCAAGCATTTCAACCAAGAGCTTCACCACTGACTGGGGAGTAAAGAACTCACCGCCACCCTTACCTTCAGCTGAAGCAAACCGGCCGAGGAAATATTCATACACACGGCCGAGCACGTCTTTGCTCCGGCTTTCTTTGTCGCCGAGGCCAATTGTGCTCACAAGATCAATAAGTTCTCCAAGCCGGACTTTATCGAGATCGGGACGAGCATAGTTTTTAGCCAAAACACCCTTGAGACTTGGATTGTCTTTTTCAATAGAGATCATCGCATCGTCGAGTAGTTTGCCAATCTCCGGCTTCTTGGCGTTGGACTTTAGAAATTCCCATCGCGCTTCCTGCGGTACCCAAAACACTCCTTCGGCGAGATATGCGTCTTTATCTTCTTCTTGGCCGTCATAGTAATCAGCATCGGCTTTAATGCTTTTATAAACTTCTCCAAACGAGTCTGAAATATATTTGAGGAAAATCAAACCAAGCACCACGTGCTTATACTCGGCCGGGTCCATGTTGTTACGCATTTTGTCAGCAGTAGACCAAAGCGTCTCCTCAAAACCGACATTCGCACCGTTTGATTTTTTAGATTGTTTTGCCATAAATTTATTTTTTGATCATCTCACGGTCTTTCTCGTCGCCGATGAGCCGCACATAAAACTCGCACCCATCAACTCCGAGGGCGCCGCATTTGCACATAATCATTTTCTTGTGCGTATTCCAATAAATTTCATCCCGGCACTTCTTGCACCTGTAATGAATTTCTTTTTTAGTTTTGTTGGCGATTTCCTTTGGCATAAATTTATCTCGGTTATCTTTCCCCGCTTAATATCCTCTCGTTTCCCCGCTTAATATCCTCTCG
>Ga0155176_101_pt2 | contig 8942 bp, 11 predicted proteins | sample RifCSPhighO2_01_FD_106144 | JGI IMG/M metagenome (GOLD analysis project Ga0155176, IMG submission 106144) | candidate division WWE3 bacterium RIFCSPHIGHO2_01_FULL_42_13 | reverse complement strand
AACCAGTTTATTTTACCATGCAGCCAATCCTATAAACTAAGAAACGAGGTAGACATGATGCAGGTAGTTCAAAGGGTAGCGCCGAACCTATTAACGCTTCCTGAAAGACCTCTGGTTGGCAATGGGGAATACGGCTTCTATTTTGCAACCTTTAGCCGTGAGGATGGTGACATGCACCTGCTAAGGTATTTCGGGCACAGGTACCCAAGAACCCGCCCCGGAACTCCTTTGCTTGACTCCTCAAACCAGGCCTTGGTATTTCATTACGAGGACGAAAATGGAAAAGGTGCTTGGCAACTTATGGAAGTAGGAAAAGAATAAGGTGAGGACGAAAAGTGGAGGTATCCGTAAGGACTTCCACTTTTTGTTAATAACTCTGAGCGGTTGACCACATATATCCAACTGGGAGAAAATAAGACATGCACGATAGAAAAAATGGGGGTCTTGCAGCAATTCCAATCCTAATTCTTATTACTCTAGCCGCAAGTATAGGAGTTTTGTTAGTTAAAGGAAGTTTTACCAATCGGCATGTCGATGACAGTTTGGACTCCTGGCTCACTTATACCGATGAGGTTGGTCATTACTCATTCAAATATCCCAAGGGATTTACCGTAGCACTTGATTCCGCAGCTAACAGAGTAATCAAAATAGCAGGTGTGTATAACGGCACTAGTTTTGTCATCTCCGTTTCTAATGGAACTGTGGATCAGTTTTACGTTGGTGTAGACGAGGCAAATGAGGATATATACGGCGGCAGTCTTAAAATATTGGAAACGAAAAGTATACTGGTGAACGGGAAGAACGTAGAGCGTGTAGTGGTTACGGGTGGAGTTTCACCATACACAATTAACTATCTATTTGATGACATTCGGTTTACCTGGTACGAGGCTACACCTGAAAACGAAGATTTTGTACTGAAAGTACTTTCCACAGTTACGAATTAGAGGAAGGCCGCGGAAAAGCTAAACCTTCCTCTAAATTATTGATCCGCTTTTCTTAATGTATTACAAGTTGGAGCGGAATAACCAAAACTGTCTGTATAAACATCCCGACAAGAACGCCACTAAGAAAGGTGCAGAAAAAGTAGCCTCCCCAATAACCGTACCCAGCGCGAATTGTTGCCATGTAGGCTACCTGAGCACCGAGTAGATAAAGGAATGCGGCTAAAGTTAGGCACCAAAAGACACCCGGAAAAAGCATTATCGCCAGCAATTCTCCGATAAAGCCGCCTGCAAAAACGACGATGTAGTTCTTGACCAGGCCTCCTTTTGCCCAGGTGATACCAGCCGGATTGGTAACGTTTCCGAGCCAAAAGGTAATCCATTCAAAGTTTAACTTTAGTGTCATTGCAAATCCTCCGTTGACGTTGATTTGACGCGGTTTGGTTGATATTGATTAACACTGATTTGAACTGATGGTATTATACTATAAGTCTAGATGAAGTGCAAGCCTGCCTAAGCAACGGTTAAAAGTGCCATCTCAACAAGTCTGTTTGCATAGCCCCACTCATTGTCGTACCAAGCTAAAACTTTAACCAAATCCCCATCAACGACACGTGTAAAAGATAGATCAATAATCGCTGAATGTGGGTTTCCAATTATATCGCTGGAAACAAGTGGGTCATTTGAAACTTCCAAAACGCCTTTGTAAAACGGATTTTTAGCAGCTTCAATAAATGCGTTATTAACTTCCTCAACCGTAGTTTTTTTACCAACTAGACAAGTTATATCGGAAAGTGAACCTACAACTGTTGGCACGCGGATCGAAATCCCATCAAAAATTCCCTGCAGCTCTGGGATTGCCTTGGTTGTAGAAATTGCAGCTCCTGTTGAAGTTGGGATAATATTTTGTGCCGCTGCCCTTCCTTCGCGAAAATCTTTGTTTGGGCTGTCAACAATACTTTGAGACGCGGTATAACTGTGAACCGTTGTCATTACCGATTTTAGAATCTTAAATTTCGAATGAAGAACCGAAACAACAGGTGAGATACAGTTTGTTGTACACGATGCGTTAGAAATTACATTCTGACCAAGGTAGCTTTCGTGGTTAACTCCAAGCATAAATGTTTGGATGTCGTCGTTTTCACCTTTGGTTGGAGCGGAGACTACAACTTTTCTTGCCCCCGCTTCCAAATGAACTTTTGCTGACCCATCTTTTACAAAAACCCCAGTACATTCCAAAACTACATCAACACTTAAGTCTTTCCACGGGAGTTTTGCTGGATCTTTTTCGGCAAACACGGGAATTTTTTTACCTCCAACAATTAAACTTGAGCTATCAGATGAAACTTCTTTTTCGTAACGGCCGTAGGGGGTGTCGTACTTGAGAAGATAGGCCATGTTTTCGATGGAACCTAAATCATTAAGTGCTACAACTTCACAATCGCTTCTTTGATCAATGATTCTAAAGGCAGCGCGGCCGATTCGGCCAAAACCATTTATCGCAACTTTGATGGGCATATGTATATGTTACAATACCGAACACAATTGGGAAATGCCCAACAAAAGATAGGAGGGCCAAAATGGCCAATGTTTGGAGACAGAAGCCAAGTCAAACGGATGCGGCATTTTTCTTTTCGAGCTTGCTTAACCTGGCAGGCACGGAAGGCAGGCCGCCGTCGACGATGCTTCAGTACACGGGCGGAAAACGCGAGGAGGTTAGGCGTGGGACGGCATTCAGTCTGTTGGAAAAGGTTCTCCACAGCAGAAGGGGTATGTTTATTTCCTCAGTAAATACCGTCGAGGAATTTGATAGAGCTTGCAGGCTCATTGAAAGCTCACAAAAGGTGGATTCCAAGTACCATCCGGTACTGCTATTCTTTCTAGCTTCCGCGAGTAATACAGAACCGGGAGTTTATATGAACGAGCCGGGGCCCACACTTCCTCCCGTAAAACTTCTGTGGATACTGAAGCATGAGACTTCAAACGAGTTTCGCGTGCGCTCCTGCATCGAACTGCTAATGAGCGAGCCGGGGGCGCTGGGTCTAAACCTCTATACAACAGCAGATGTGGAATTTGCCAATCAGGGACCACGTGCTATGACAGCCCGCAGTGGGGCAATACGCTGGCTCAAAGAACAGGGGCTCCCGAATCTGGAGAGCCAGATCAGACAGTACTCAGCAGAGCAAGAGGCTGCCTACAACAATCGGCAGAGGTTGGAAAAGCTAAAAATTGATGCAAACAGGTTTTTGCAAGACCCTGTGCACTAAAGGCAACCAATAATTAAAAGGCTCCAGGATCGCAAGATCGTTGGAGCTTTTTGATTTTTCGCAGAGCACTAATTTAAATGGGAATTTAACCAGTTCGTCAAAACTTCTTTGGGCATCGCGCCAATCTTTCTATCAACTTCCTTATCATCTTTTAAAAGTACATAGGTTGGGATGCTTAAAACGCCATATTTGGAGGAAGTCGCCATGTCCTGATCAACATCGATCACCTGAAACTCAACCTTTCCCGCGAAGTCTTTTTCAATTTCGGCAAAAATAGGGGTCATGACTTTGCATGGCCCACACCACTCGGCATAAAAATCTAAAAGTTTTATCATCGTTATACTATGATAACATACACTCGTTAAAGTACGAGAAATTGACGAAATTCGACCATGAAAAGCGGGAAAATTTTTATAAATCTGATTTTGGTTGTTGTGGCGGGCTTGCTGCTTATTATAATTTTTTCTTCGAGGAACGGAGCTGCCACAAAAATAATAAAGGGTGTCGTAAACAATACCGAAACCAGCGGGCGTGAAATGTATGCCTCTACTCTGCTTAATCATTTTGACGGCGAACCTACCTGGAACCCCCAAACAGAAAATAATACTTATTCGCAACCTCTAATTGCCGGACAAGCCGGAATGTTAGTGGAATTAAATTCAGGAGACATTTTATTTTCAAAAAATGCTGACGAAAGAAGACCGATTGCAAGTTTAGTAAAGATTATGACGACAGTTGTGGCCCTTGAACATAAAAATATAGACAGTAAGGTTTTTATTACACTGGATGCCGCACATGTTGGTGAAAATTCCATGGGAATTAGTAGCGGCGAAACTTACACACTTGAGGAACTGCTGTATGGAATGATTTTACATTCAGGAAATGACGCGGCATACGCCATTGCCGAGGTTGTAGCGGGAGATTCGGATAGATTTGTTGATTGGATGAATTTTAAAGCCGAGGAATTAGGTTTACAAAATACTTACTTTGCAGATCCAAGCGGATTGGACGATGGTTCGTATAGTACTTCGGCCGATTTAGTAAAACTTACCAGATACGCAATGAAAAACCCTGAGTTTAGAAAAATTGTTGGAACAGTTGAAAAGGAAATTTTCTCGACCGATGAACATAAATATATTTATCTGTATAACCAAACAAATTTACTAACTACGTACCCGGGAGTAGCCGGAGTTAAAACTGGATTTACAGAAGAGGCTGGTTTAAGTCTTGTAACTTATGCCGCAAATGGCGGGAAAGAGGTGGTTGGAGTAGTTTTAAACAGTATTGATAGAAAGGGAGATATGATTTTAATGCTGGACCATGGGTTTGAAACTTTGGGTATTAATGTGGGGCACGGTCTACTTTAAATAAACAAAACTCCCGGTTGCACAAGTGCCGCCGGGAGCATTATTTAAATTACTAACTAAATCCAAACGAGCTTACTTCTCGGGAACGAGAACAAGGACATCAGTCAAACTTTGGTTCACCATGTTTAAGAAATCCTCTACTCTTCCCCGAGGGATGGGGGCACCATATTCCTCAAGCGTTCCCAGCAGTTTGGGCGTTGAATCTGCCAGAAGGGTGACTTTGGTCCCGTTGCTCCCATCGCTTAAGGCAACTACCCTCACCCCCTGGGTGATCCTCGGACAGGACAAAAATTCGAAAATTAGGGTAACATCGGCTTGCGCGCCCACGCTAAGTCGCCTTACTGCCGATGAAACTGTTAAGTTCCTCAAACCAAAATCGTTTTTTGGTGTAAAAGGCATCTCTTCCTCCAACTAGTAGTTCAATTTAACTATTTAGCAAAAGTTACATCGTGGCCAGCTATAAGTCAAACCGGCTGTGTTATCATTTCAACGTGCCCGAAAAAACTACAAACTTGTTCGAAAACCTTAATCCCCAGCAAATTGAAGCCGTAAAACACCTAGATGGTCCGGCACTTGTTGTGGCGGGCCCCGGAAGCGGAAAAACCCGCGTACTTACACATCGTGTGGCCTACCTTATTGAGCATCATCACATTCCAGAAACAAATATTTTGTGTGTGACTTTTACGAACAAGGCCGCGGGTGAAATTAAGGAAAGAGTAAATGTACTTTTAAAAAATGTTACAGGTGGGGCAAAAAAACTCCCCTGGAGCGGAACCTTTCACTCCATTTGTTCCAAAATTCTTCGCAAGCACGGGTTTCACATTGGCATTCCTCCATCGTTTGTCATCTATGATACCAACGATCAGGAATCATTAATCAAACAAATTATTAAAGACTTTGGAATTAATTCAAAACAATTTAACCCGCGCGCAATTTTAGCAACAATTTCGTCGGCGAAGTCGGAATTAATTTCACACGAAGAGTATGAGGGTTTTGCGCACGGTTATTTTCAAAGAACGGTGGCAAAAGTTTATCCGGAATACCAAAAGCGCTTGCGAAAAAATGATGCGTTAGATTTTGATGATCTTCTCGTAGAAACTGTGAATCTTTTTAACCAGGAAGCCAAAGTTTTGGAGCTTTTCCAGAAAAACCTGCAGTACATTATGGTTGATGAGTATCAGGACACAAACAAAGCGCAGTATGTTCTGACTCGCCAGCTTTCTGACCTGCATAAAAATCTTTTTGTGGTTGGGGATATGTCGCAGGCAATTTATAGCTTTCGGGGCGCGGATTATAGAAATATCTTAAATTTTCAAACGGATTACCCGGACGCCAAAATTTACAATCTGGAGCAAAATTACCGCTCAACCCAAATAATTCTAGATAGTGCTACAAATATCATAAAAAATAATTCTTCGCATATTCCACTTGATTTATGGACGAACAAAAAAGGAGGCGATAAAGTTTTGATTTACACAGGAAGAAACGAGACAAATGAAGCCGAGTTTGTGATTAATGAGATTTTACGTGAACTTGCCGGCGGGAAAAAGTTTTCTGATATCGCGGTTTTGTACAGAACCAATGCTCAGTCGCGAAACATTGAGGAACATTTAATTAAGAATAATATTCCATACAAAATTGTTGGGGGCCTGCGGTTTTATTCGCGAAAAGAAATCAAAGATGTGGTCGCGTTTTTAAGAGTTGTGCATAATCCAAAAGATTCGGTTTCATGGGAAAGAATAATTAATGTTCCGCCCAGAGGACTTGGCGATAAGAGCGTAGCAACAATAAAAACGGATGGTTGGAGGCTGGATACAATCCAGGAAAGAACCAAACTTCCGGTTAAAAAGTGGGTCGAAGAAAAAGATTTGTACTCAACGGTTGAGCTGATGGACGAAATTTTAGAAAAAACTGGTTATTTGAAGTGGCTTGACGACGGTACTGAAGAAAGCCTAACCAGAATTGAAAACATAAAGGAATTACGATCCGTGGCAACCCAGTTTGTAGATTTAGAAGAATTCCTGGAAAATGTGGCGCTGATAGAAAGTTCGGATAAGCCAAGCAACGATTATGCAAGCGTTATAACTTTGATGACCGTTCATGCTTCGAAGGGTCTGGAATTTCCAATTGTTTTTATAATTGGAATGGAAGAAGGTTTGTTTCCCCATGCGCAATCCCAAATGGACCTGAACGAACTGGAGGAAGAGCGCAGGCTTTGTTACGTTGCAATTACCCGCGCTCAGGAAAAAGTGTTTTTAACTAACGCGCAGTCGCGGCTTTACTTTGGAAGTGTTCAGTCAAACTTTCCAAGCCGGTTTATTTCGGAAATTCCTCAGGAATTAGTAACGCATCAGGGATACGGTGATGAGTTTAAGCGTACCAATGATTTTGTCGAAAAATTCCTGGATGATTTAGAATACGATAGAAACAACTTTAGCTGGGATTAAACTGCCTACAAAACCATGAAACACAGAGCACTTTTTCTCTTTATGCTTCTAGCCGCCTTCGCCAGCACTTCCAATTTACCTGGGGTAGAGGGTGAGGTTTTGGGCGCTTCGACAGAAAGTTATAACAAGACGGCATTAAAACATCCAATTAAAATCCAAACCCAAACAGCCTTTGATCAAAAAGAAATCGTGGAGCAAGAAGCAATTCCTTTTTCGACCGAGTATGAAGATGATAACGAGGTGGAATACGGCGTGGAGGAGGTTTTGGTTGAAGGAGTTGAAGGAACAAAAACATTAACTTATTTACAAACGTACTGGCTTGATGAAGAAATAGACAGACAATTAATAAGCACAATGATTGATGAACCTACTCCGGAAAAAGTCGCACGTGGAACAAGAATTGTTTGGCACGAATACATGACCCCTGATGTGGGAGGCGTTAAATATTGGCGCAAGATGCGGGTTTGGGCAACAAAATATGACGCTAATTGTGAGGGGTGCACAGGACGGACATATAGCGGAACAGAAGTTGTAAAAGGCGTGTGCGCTACGGATCCAAAAGTTATTCCGCTGGGAACCAATTTTTATGTTGACGGATATGGTTTGTGCCGGGCCGAAGATATTGGGGGTGCCATAAAGGGCGATAAAATAGATTTGGGATACGTGGACGCCTCTAAGGGCGAATGGCGGACGGGATACACGGATATCTATCTTTTGACTAACGCGCCGGAGTAAAAGCCGAAACTAAACAGGCAAAGAAATAGCGCGGGGCACACACGTGTTGGTGTCCTGCGCTATTTTTGGGATTTTAGGCGTTGTGGCCGTTTATCCCTTCCCCTGGTCGGAACTGGGACATCCATCTTTTGGACAGATGTACTGGTTGTGCTCGTCGGCTACGATCTGGCAACCGCATGACCGACACAACACAAGCCGAAAAACTCCCCAACCTATACTTCTAAACCAGTTTCCAAGCATGGCTAGCTCCCTCCTCTGGAGCAGCAAGTGGAACGATTTGCATTATTCTATACCCCATAGCTATATCTGTCAAATAACAAAAAGAGCCAACAGTCGTATAGACTTGTCAGCTCTTAGAGTTATCAGGGTGGGCATACGTTTACACATGTAACCCCTCCTTCTCGAGTAACTCGTGCACGTACTTTTTCACGTTTTTAACAGCAGTCCCGTTCAGTGAAGTCGCGGGGCTTAAAGCTGTTAAAACGCGGTTCTTCAGTTCTTTCTCATGCTTTGGCAGCACCGGTAAAAGCAGGTACGGTGCGTTAGAACCATTGAGAAAGAACCCAACGTGCACCACTCCTTCATCAGGAAGAGGGGCTCCGTCGACAGCACTCTTCCATTTGGTGGGGCCTTGGCGGCCTGCAAGCTCCCGCACTGTTTGATACGGCCCACCTGGAGCACGATCGCAGAAAACAACATCTAACTGCTTAGGGAAAGGGCTCTTCCCGTCGCTTTCCTGCTCCGTGATTGTTAATGTGCCCATCAAAGGATACCCACCCCAACCTTCCGGTTGTGGCCGATACCATCCTGTACTCCACATACGTCCTCCTCATTTCTTTATTTACTATTTCCCTGGATTTTTGCAATTTGTAAAATCTAGAGGTATTATCCCATAGCGTCTGGGTTGTGTCAATCGGGTTTGCGTCCTCCTAATGTTCGTGATATGATTTTGCTGCTAAATAAAGCAAACCTTACCCAAACAAGAAAGAGGCTACTATGGCAATTTTTGCGGTATTGGAAGATGGTAATCGCATTCCGGTCACCTGCACGCCAACCTATGCTCCTGTTGCCAGTTTTCGGGCTTCAAGCGCTCCTTTGATAAGACCTGGCAATCACGTGCAGCCCCAGAGCATCTGCAGAGCAACGTATGAGCAGGCACTGGAAACCATCGGGCGCCTACTTAAG
>Ga0155176_105_pt1 | contig 12435 bp, 11 predicted proteins | sample RifCSPhighO2_01_FD_106144 | JGI IMG/M metagenome (GOLD analysis project Ga0155176, IMG submission 106144) | candidate division WWE3 bacterium RIFCSPHIGHO2_01_FULL_42_13 | reverse complement strand
CTTTGTTCTGGACGGTGGTTCAACGGACAATACCGTCGACATTATCAAAAAATACGGAAGATTTATAAAATGGCGGTCACGCAGAGATCAAGGCCAGGTAGCCGCCATCAACGAAGGCTTAAACAAATCAACAGGGGATATTATCGCTTATATTAATTCCGATGATTACTATCTTCCCGGGTCATTTCAAGCCGTCGCGGATTATTTTGCGGCACATCCGGCCACTCTCTGGCTTTACGGCAACTGTGACGTCACTGACCCCAAGCTAAAATGGACCTTTTTTCTGAAAAAGTTATGGCCAGTCCACAAATATCCTTTCGCCTTAAAAATCTTCAACACCATTAACCAGCCGGCAGTATTTTTGTCCAAAAAACTGGTAAACAAGGTCGGGAAATTTGATCCCAAATACCAGGGCGCCTTCGACTATGACTATTGGCTCCGCTGTCTGCACTGTTCACTTCCTGCCAAAATTCCTCAAACACTAGCCGTTTTTCGTGTTCATCCCTCATCTTTTAGTTCGACAACTTTCCACCGCCAGTTTTCCGAGGACCTATCGATTATCCGAAAATATACTCACAACCCGCTAATCATATTAATCCATTTGATTAGTTCACTGATCGTGAAACTAGTCTATAATTTGCTCAAATGAAAAAGGTATTAGTCACCGGCGGGGCAGGATTTCTTGGCAGTCACGTCGTCAGTCACTTGCGTAAACGCCGCGGTAATAACATCGTTGTTCCCCGTCAAAAACAAGTCGATTTACGGATCCTTAACAACTGCTTAAAAATCACCCGCAAAATCGACCTGGTCATCCATCTGGCCGGCAACGTCGGCGGCATCGGTTACAACCAGGCCAACCCCGGCACGCTTTTTTATGACAATTTAATGATGGGCGTGAATCTGATTGAAGCTTGCCGCTTCAATTCCGTCAAAAAGATCGTCATCGTCGGCACTATCTGTTCCTACCCCAAATATACCCCGGTTCCTTTCAAAGAATCCGATCTGTGGAACGGCTACCCGGAAGAGACCAACGCTCCCTACGGCGTTGCCAAAAAAGCTCTTTTAGTTATGGCCCAAGCCTACAAACAACAATATGGCTTAAATTCTGTGTATCTTTTACCGGTCAACTTATATGGTCCTGGTGATCATTTCGATCCGAAAGTTTCCCATGTCATTCCGGCTCTTATCAAAAAATTTGTGGAAGCCAAAAAGACAGGCGAAAAACAAGTTACGGTTTGGGGAACGGGCAAAGCCACTCGGGAATTTTTTTATGTTGATGACGCCGCCCGGGCCATCGTCCTGGCCGCAGAGAAATTAAATATCCTGGAACCGGTCAACATCGGCGCCGGGTTCGAAATCAGCGTTAAAGCCTTAGCCAACCTGATTAAAAACTTGGTTGGTTACAAAGGAAAAATAGTTTGGGATACATCCAAGCCTGACGGCCAGCCCCGCCGCATGCTGGATACTTCCAAAGCCAGGAAACTCTTCGGTTTCCAAGCCAAAACCGGCTTTGAAGAGGGTCTTACCAAAACTATTTCCTGGTACAAAAAGACACAATGATACTTATCACTGGGAGTACGGGATTTATCGGGCGAAGTCTCATCGCTAAATTAACCCGTTCTTTTCCTAAATCTTCTCTCCTCTGTTGGATCTGGACCAAGGCAGGACCTGATGACGCGCTTGGGAAGCTATTAGTCAGCCGGCTGGGACTGTCTACCCAATTTATCGACCTGAATACTGGAGAGGGAATAAAAATTCCCAAAGTACCCGAAACGATTATTCATTTAGCTGCCGTTACAGACACATCTCAATCCGACTATTCCGTTAATGATATAGGTACCCAAAAACTATTATCCGCAATTCCTAATCTCGGTCCTCTGGTTCACATTATTTACTCTGGGACTACTGCCATTATGTCCGGTCGACCCGACTGCACTTCTTCTTTCTCGGAAAATAGGCCTTACTTCGCCACAAATGGGTATAGCAGGTCAAAGTTGGCAGCTGAACAAATTCTCACCCGGGAGTGCCAGCTCAAAAAATTTCGTTTGACCATCTTACGCTTTCCAACTGTTTACGGGAATCATCCCCGCCACAACAGTTTTTTTGATGTCCTGAAAAAACAGGCCTCTCAGCAATCTATAGCTAGTCGGATCAACTGGCCAGGATTAACCGATTTTTTGCATGTCGATGATGCTGCTGACAGCATTGTCAGATTCACCAAATCTCCTCCACCTCCCGGCCGACCCCAAACATACATTGTCAGTGCCGAATCACTCACTCTAAGTCAAATCTTCCCCCTTCTCTATCGCGACCTGGGCATTTCTTATCAGCCTGTTACTCTCCCCCCTCTGTTTTGGAAAACAGTCGCCTTTCTTCGCCCGGTTCTTTACCAACTCGAACCAATTCTTCCCGGTCGGGTTTACAATCAACTCTGGCGGGCTTCTCTGGTCATAGCAAACGTCATCTACACAGACAGTACCAAATACCGGCGTCGGTTTCCCTCATGGCGTCCCAAATATCTCAAAAACCATCTTCCGTCTCTCAATGTTACAGCCGAAGAAATCCAACATTTTTCCCAGTTGGAGCATATTTGGTGGGGCGCTCAAACCACCGTTGGCCAAATCAGATATGACCTCAAAGCCGAAAAATTCAAAGAATGTATTCCCGATTTTAAAAACAAAAAGGTATTAGAAATAGGTTGTGGAGATGGGGAGTTCACTAAACGTATTTTGAATTTTGGGGCCAAAATCATTGCTACCGACGTCACCCCGGCCGTTGTTCAGCGTGGCCGCCAGCTCATTCATCATCCAAGTGTCAAATTCATTGTCGACAATGCCGAAAAGATGAAATTTGCCAATAAAAGCATGGACGTTGTTTGCGGCGTGTCTATCCTCCACCACGTTAATATCAAAAAGGTTCTTTCCGAGTCCTATCGAGTCCTCAAACCCGGCGGTCAGTTATTTTTCACTGAACCCAACCTCATCAACCCCCAAATCTTTTTAGGTCTTCACGTCCCCTTTCTTCGCCGCCGCTGGGAGTTCTCCCCCAGCGAAACGGCTCTCATCCGCTGGCAGGTAGAAGGACGTCTCCGTCGCGTTGGGTTTAGAACCATCAGGGTTGTTAACTACGACTTTCTCCACCCCCTGACTCCGACACCATTAATTAAGGTCGTTCACCGGATGAGTCAACTCTTGGAACGCACCCCTCTCCTTAAGGAAATTTCTGGATCGCTTTTGATTTATGCTCAAAAGTAAACCGGTATGTCAGTTATGGGCGATGAATATCCAGATGGGGAGCAGTTCCGGGAATACTTCTTTGGTCAGCTGACGCAGGATATTTACCCCTAAAACACTTTAAGTAACATTCATCAAATGTTTGCATATTGTGACACAGCCCGGATTCGTTAACAGATGTTAGACGGTACAAGGCTAAGTCTCCCCCACTCCATAAAATTTCATTTGTAGACATGAAATCCTGTTTTGTCCCGAGAAGCAACACGTTATCCTTCTTATGTTCTTCCATCCAGCTCTTTAATGTATTTTTACCATTACTAAGAAAAATACCTATTCTGCATTGCATATACTGAACTTTAAACGGGACATCATTTAAAATTGCTAGCAATGGTATAGCGGAGGAATAACCGCCCGTATCAGCAATCAAAATAGTATCTTTATTTTTTAAATATTTACTGTTTTGTTTCACAAACTTATTTTCATCTGACTCAAATTTCCATGATGGATTTGTAGCAAATTTTGTAACTGATCCAAATACCAGCAGTGACGAAAGCACTAGTCCGATCCTTAATTTAACAGTGGTACTAAATTGTGTTTTCCATACCGTTTCCATTAATGCAATGCTAATCCCAAGCAATATTATGATAAGGATAGCTATTGAATAACGTTCACCGGTAAACATGCCCGATACATAAAGAAACGTAAGCACTGTTGCGGGCCAAACAAATACAACGATTGTCAACAGTACCAAATAGAGACCTATATCACGTCTTTTTTGAAATAAAATTCCTAAACCCAATGTCAATAAGCCAAAAAGATATTGTAAATTATTTTTAATCACATCCGGAATAATTACCCATGCTTGGTATAAAGGCGTACCGTAAAAAATCCAATCAATGGTCCATTTTAAATATGATCCCAAATATTTTACATTCAGATTCGACATTGATGGGTGTTGCCAATCCAAACTGATGCGTTTAATTTCAAAATACAATCCCAGTATCAATAATCCCAATACCGCATAACCTCCAAGTAGCAAATAATTTTCTTTTCTATCTTTTTGAAGGGAATTTCTAAATAAATTAACAAAAAATGCTAAAACAATTACTAACCAATACGACAGAGATACCATATGTAAAAACGGTAACAGAGCTGAAACGGCTAAAAACACATATTTTTTTTTCTCCCATGAAATTACATCTTGCATCCAGACAATTAACATTGCCGCGAATACTGCTGCTATCGCCGAATAGTGCCTGGCTTCGGCTAAATAGTATCCAAGAAATTCAGATGAAGAAATTAACAAAAAGAAAAAAATAACAGTAGCCCTGTTCTTATTTGAATATTTATCATAAGCAACAATAAAAATGCCCAATGGCAGAGTCCACCACAGTAAAGACATTAATCTATGAAATAGTTCGGGATATTTCTTAGAAATTCCAAGAAAATCACCAACAGGCCTATATATCTTTTCCCGAATGATATGGTCTAGAGGGGGTTGGGCAGTATAAGCGGCCTCTTGGAAAGTAGCCGTCAACTCTCTGTTGGGTGAAATACTACCCAATACAACACCACCCTCATCTGCGTGAAAAGTTCCTGTAACACTATGCGTTCTTAAAAATAATAGTCCCAATGTCCCCATCAAAATAGCTCCCACTACCCACCTTCTAATACGAGTAACTTGATTCAAGTTGAAGATCATCTCATATCATGTTAGCATCGTGTTTATATAATGACAAAACTAAAACAGGGTCTATTAATAGTTCTGGGATCATCAATAATTCTTTTACTTCTTTCACCACAAACAAACCCGGATTTCCCGGAACTTTATAAAGTCAAAAGGCTTCAAGAAAAAATATTTTTTACTCTTCAGTCGACCCCTTTACGTAAAGTCGTTTACTACCGTACACTTTTGAATACACGGGTCCAGGAGCTACAAAATCTTGTAAAAAATCGGAACTATGACTACATTCTGTCATCTTCTTTGAGGTATTCTACTACAGCAGGCAACTTAACAGAACTTATATTGCAAAATGATTTATCTGATCAGATTCCACCAACTCTTGAACAATTCAAATCCCATCAAGAGATCTTTCGGTTCCTTCTCATCGACTATCCCACCGAAGACAATGACTCATGGAAATACCTTCAGGACGATATTAACTATCTGACAATATACTCGGGCTTTTTACTTGAGTAAATTATTCTTCTTAAATGAGTCGGGCGGTTTGGATTTTCCTTTTAGCATTTCTGACATCAGCCGCCTTTATTTTTCCGGTAATATCTGCTGGTACAAAGGGTACATTTTATACTATTGATCCTGACATCTCTTATCTTAGTAACGCTCTTTCCTACATCAAAACCAGGCAAATCCATTATATCGACCACCCCGGCACTCCCACAATTATTATTTTTGCATTAATGATGACTCCTTTGCGGTTGTATATGAAGTTCATTGCTCATAGCCCGTTCATCCTTTGGTCGCTAAATAACTTAGACTTAGTGTTTTTTATAACTAGGGTCTTTCAGTCATTGGTTATGGGTGTGTCACTGGGAATATTTCTCCTGGCCATACTCCGATTCTTTCGTAGCAAGTCGGTCATAATATTCGCTTGGTTAAGTCTTTTAGGATTCTCCGCCTTCCCCTTCTTGAGTTCCTCGATTTCTCCGGAGACACTGTCATTTTTCATCATCGCGGTATGGTTAAATATTTTTGTCTCCTTTCTAAACACGAACTCATGGTTTTTCCTTCCTGCAATGTCCACAATTTCCGGAATTGCCATCGCCAACAAGTTTTCCAACCTCTTTTTGGGATTAATAAGCATTTGTCTACCTCTAGCCATTTCCAGAATCAGTATTAAATCACGTCTTTCCTCCTGCCTCATACAAACATTGTTGGTAGCTCTTGGGTTTATCGCCGGTACATGGCCCATAAAAGGAAGCTATCCGCAACTGCTTAATTGGGTAAAACTTTTGGCCAACTCTTCCGAAATTCACGGAGGAGGAATACCGGTTTTTTTTGATCTTTCGACATATCTCAATTCAATTTCCTCGCTCTATTATCGGGATCCTTGGCTTATGGCTCTCATAGTCATTTCCGTTGTAGCTTTATTGTTACTTCATCGAATAAATCCTCAGATTTTGATCTTAACCGTTGGTTCACTATTGGGAGCTGCAGTTTTTGCTAAATATCCACTTAGCCATTACCAATTCGCTCATTATTTTTTATTGATTTTTGCAGTTTGTCATTTTTTCATCTTTCTACCTCGGATAGCTAAAGTATTATTACTAGTCATACTAATCCTCATAGCCGTAAAAAACGTTGATTATTACTATCGTTACATATCCACAATGATCCGACAAACCCAAAATCTGGAAAACTATGTTGCCAATCATCCCACAAAATTTCCAACCCTTTGGGAATGGGGGAGATCCAAAGATTTTGCCCTGTTGTGGGCAACCAGCCCGGCCTGGCACGGTAAAACTTTTCTTTCGGAGAAAATAATTACAAACTCTCCTTATCTTGAAATGACCAATCTAAAAAATATTCTTCTTCCGGAAGGAAAAGAAGTAACTGTTTTTAGCCGGTGTTGGGATACGCTTTACATCCAAGAGTCATCCGCGGCCCTCTTTGTTTCCGCCCATCCAAATCGAGGCTTGGCATTCACCACAATTCCCCTCACCGACCATATGGCCGTTATTCATTCTAATCATTGTTCTCGGTTTCCATGAATCGCATATTAATCTTTCTTATTTCAATTGGCTCCACTTTTATCGTGGCTCTTCCGATTTTTATATCAGGACCATCTTCTACTTTTTACGCCACTGATCCGGATGTACATTATTTAAGCAACTCACTTTCTTATATCCAATCAAAAACAATCACTTACAACGTTCATCCTGGCACCCCGGCTATAGTATTGTTTGCCGCTTTACTGCTTCCACTTAGAATTTACACCCGTTTATTCACGCATACCCCGTTTATTGACTGGTCGTTTCTAAACATAAATTTCATTTATCACTTCATTCGTATCTCCCAGTCAATTTTTCTCGGCATCTCAATGTGTCTATTTCTAATATCAATTTACAAGATTACCCGGTCGATGACCACAGTTTGTATTTCTCTTCTTGCCCTTTTTGTTTTCACACCGTTTTTCTATGCGGGGTCGACAATATCTGCGGAAGGTACATTGTTTTTTATTACCTCTCTCTGGCTTCTTGTTTTCACTTTCTATTTAAAATCGTGTTCCAGTTTCACTTCCTTCGTGCTGATCGTTATTGCGGGTGTCGCTCTTGCCACAAAATTTACTAGTATGCCCTTAACTATGGCCTCAATAGTCTTATTTGTTGGAACCCCGAAAACGAATGCTCAAAAAAAATTGATATATTTAGCTCAAGCCATTCTGCTGATTGGGGCCGTTTTTATATTTTGCACCTGGCCTATTCGGGCGACCTATCCCCAGATGTATAGCTGGATCTCATACCTAGCCACCACTACGGAAACACACGGTGGAGGTACGAAAGCCATATTTAATCCATCCTCATACTATTTCTCAATTAGGGGGCTAGTTAGCCGGGAAACATGGGCCGCCTTCGTGGGTTTATTGTCTATCTTCGGATTCGTTGTGGTCACAATACATAAGAAGTATTCACAAAACATCTCAACTGTCATTCTCACGGGTTCCACCATCGTCGGCCTTCTGATCAATGCTAAGTATCCGTTAAGTTATTATCAAATAGTAACTTACACAATCGTAGTGTTCATTGCCTCGTTCTCAATTCGCTTACTTCCCAAAATCGCACAGGCAGCTTTACTGATCATCTTAATTTTACCCGCAAGCGCCAATATCAAAAACTCATATATCACAATCAATCAAGCCGCAAAAAAGACCGCGGTTTTGGAAAAATATATTCAAGAACATCCCCCACAAAGAGCGGCCCTCTGGGTATGGGGTAGATCCAAAGACTTCGCCTTGCTCTGGTCTCGTGATTGGGCCAGTGGTCTCTTCACAAAACAACTGGCCAAATATAGACCTAATTTATTTGAATTGGAATCTAACTTTGATTTTATCAACATCGACGGCCGCAGTCAAAAGCCGGTTTTTTCGGTCTGCTGGGATCAACTGTATCTCCAACAGGCTTCTGTCTCCGTCTTCATATCAAAGTACCCCCAAAAATCAATAAAATACACAGCCCTGCCCGGCACGGACGATATGGCGCTCATCGAATCAAACCATTGTCTCACCAAGCCTTAAACTTTAAAAAGCCAAACCAGGACATTTTGAGCAATAGCCAGCCATGCAAAAACCGGCTGATGTTTGTCGATCCATATGTTCTTTCCCTATATCTCACCGGCACATTTACTGCTTTCAGGCTCAATTTTACAGCTCCAAATATCAGATCGAAGTCGCCATAAGGGTCGAAATTACCAAACATTTTTCTGTTTTTAAGCATACGCATATAATCTCGCCTAAATACCACTTTAGTTCCGCATAAAGTATCTCTGAACGTCTGACCAAGGATTAAAGTCAAAAGCCACCCGAATACCTTGTTTCCGACTTTATTCAGCATTCGCATCGCATCTCTTTCCTGTGGATACATTAATCGGTTGCCATTGGCAAATTCTCCCAGTCCGGATGCCAATATTTCATAAAACTTTGGCAGATCTTTAGGGTTCACCGTTATGTCCCCATCCAATATCATTAATATATCCCCTTTGGCTCGTCTTAGACCCAGATGCATAGCGTCAGCTTTCCCCGTACCTCTTTGTTTAAATGCTTTTATATTTTGCCCTTTAATTTTAAGGATTTCTTTCCACGTGTCATCTTTTGATCCTCCCTCGACAAAAATTATTTCTTGCCATTTTCCAAATTTTGGAATCTCTTTGGGAATTCTTGCAATATTACCTGCCTCGTTTCTAGCCGGAACGATAATCGAAACCGAATACTCTTTTCTTTCTTTTGGCTTCGGTCTGGCCACCAACCACGTCGTCAAACACAACCTGTTGATTAGCGGCAAATGAGCCAGCCATTTATTGATTACTTCGGATATTATTCCTAGGTTTAAAGGCATCAACATTCTTTTTTGGCTCGTGACTACATCCCATCCGGCCAAATTGCAAATGTTTTTCAGGTCTTCATCGTTTAACCAATTTTGCTCAATGGTCCTTTCTCTCCAACCCAATACCGATGCCAGATTTAGCACAGGTTCCCATAAATGGTTATAATAAGTAATGAGTAATCTATCGTCCGGAGTGCTTTTCTTTCTTAACTTTTCCAACTCGCTTTGGATATCATCCATAAATCCAACCTGGTTTTTCCAAACAATAGATGGTTTAATGAATCGGATTAACTTTTCCAGATCATGGTAGTAATATTCACGCACTAGGCTGGATTCTAACACAACTATGAACAACTCCTTCTCCTTAAAAACTTATTTTAATGAAATAACCAGATCCTCCCGATATTTTTCTCAAAGCCCGGATTTGTCCAGAGTTTTGAAAATTTTGTTTAATATTTGGAAGGAAAACGGAACGGTATTTACCATGGGCTGCGGAGGTTCTGCCTCCACCGCCACCCATTTTGCAGCTGATCTAGCTAAAACCATCATGGTGGATGGTAAGAGGGGATTCAAAGCAATATCACTGGTAGACAACATTCCTCTCGTTAGCGCCTGGACAAACGATCGGGGATGGGGAACAGTCTTCGCCGGACAGTTGGATCCTTGGCTTACGAAAAACGACGTTCTGGTAGGTTTTTCGGTTCATGGCGGTTCCGGCTTGGGTGAAGCCGGTCCCTGGTCGCAAAATCTTGTCCAAGCCATGAAACTAGCCAAAGAAAGAAAAGCCAAGATTATTAGCTTTTCCGGCTTTGACGGGGGAGCAATGAAAAAAATGTCTGACGTTTGTCTCGTCGTTCCTATTAATTCGGAACCGTACGGAACCCCCGGAGTTGAAGCTTTCCATGTAGTTTTGCATCACGGCATTATTTATTCTCTGAAAAATATGATAAAACAATTCCATGGCAAATAAATCCGAAGTTAATACAGACGTCACCGGCCACTTTCTCGACTCCAGCAAACTAAATGAAATCCAGAAGTGGCGTCCGGTTATTACGGGTCTTACTACCAACCCGGTCATCCTCCAAAAAGACGGTGTTGTGGACATTCCGGCTCATTTGCGACTAATTTGCCAAACAGTCGGTCCCCGCTTCCCGGTCTCTGTAGAAATTCCGGACACTCAAATGTCGCAGGAGGAGATGCTAGGTCTCGCCCACGAGTATGTTCAACAATTCCCAGCAAACGCCGTTATCAAAGTCCCTATTACCGACAGGGGATTAAACGTGATCCATAAATTAGCCAAAGAAGGTGTACCTATAAACGCCACTCTGGGTATCACTTTTTCCCAACTGGCTCTCGCCGCCGACGCTGGCGCCGATTTTGTCAGCCTTTTTTGGGGTCGGGCTTTGGAAAGTAAAGAAAAATATAATGAAGGCCCGGGACCTGAAGTCATTCTTGAGTCCACACTGGCTTATCTTCTGACCCGCGGTCACACCGACGTTAGAGTGATAGTTGGCAGTATCCGCACCCTCGATCAAGTCAGACAAGCCCTTGCCCAAGGAGCCCACATCGTCACCGTTACGCCCGGGGTATTAGAACAATCAATGAAGGCCAAACGTTTAGACGAAACTATTCGAGAATTTAACGACGCCTACCACCAAGCTAGACAAGACCCAAACTTTAAATTAATTTAACAACCTCCTTGAGTGAATTTACTTTATAGTCCGCAGGTGCGTTTCTAGCCTCCTCGACTTTTTCAGGAACATCTTCGTCATGTAGATAAATGATAGTTTTACACCCGGCAGCCTTCCCTGCCTGAACGTCCGCAGCCTTATCCCCCAAGAAAAAACTTTTTTCCAAATCTATATTTAACTCTCTCGCCGCTTGCAGCAGTAACCCCGGCTTGGGCTTCCGACATTCACACACCATTGTCAGTTCAGGCACGACTCCTTTGGGATGATGCTGGCAAATATATTTGTAATCAATTCTTACTCCTTGACTCTTTAGTAGTTCGTGCACTCTTTCTTCAATCGCCCTCGATTGCTCCCCGTTCATTTTTCCCTTCGCTACTCCCGGCTGATTAGAAATTTCGACTACCGGGATGTTCTTTTTATTCGCTTGCCCGACGACTTCAGCGATTCCGTCCACCAGCACAACGTCTTCCGGTTTCTGCGGACTATCCCACCCACCCTCATACCTCACCATCCTATTAACCACCCCATCCCTGTCTACAAAAAACGCTTTATTTTTTATGTTCATGCTTGGTAACAGTCATAAACCAGATCCAATAGCTGGCGATGAAGTTCTATATTTGCCGCGGCAACTAGTCCCGGTGTAAAAATATCTTTATTCCCGTTCCATCCCGTTGCCACTCCACCAGCCTCATTAACAAATAATTTCCCCGCTGCCGTATCCCATGACTTAGCATGAGGATGAACATCCGCCGCCAGGACGATGTTTTGCGCTACCCAGGCTAATTCCAGTGCCGTACTGGCCAAGACGTAGGGACCGCGGGATCGTTCCACCAATCCCACCAGCAAACCGGACATGGCTTTTCGGGTAGCCAGGGAAGACATATTCGCTCCCACTCCAACCTTGACCTTTTCCAACTTAGTTTCGGAACCTGTCTTTAGCTTTTTTCGTCCGTTTCTTGTTAATGAATACGCTCCTTCTCCTAATTGGCCATACCATAGCTCGTCAGTTTCCGGCCGGTAAGTTACAGCTTGAAATAGTTCTCCTCCCTTAACTACAGCTGCAGTGACAGTCCATAAATCTCCGCCATCCTTGCGCCACCTGGTCCCGTCGATTGGGTCAATAATTACAGCTTCAGTTAATTGCCCATCAAGAGCTTGTCCCGACTCCTCTGACACAATAGGAGCACCGGCATATATCTTTTGAAGTCCAGTCCGCAAGTATTCATCGCTACTTATATCAGCTGTAGTTACCAGACCTTTCCCGGGCACATCCGTAATTCCTGATGGCACTATTTTAGATACTCGAACCATTTCACCTGCCGTAGCAACTACATTGGCCAACTCTACCAACTCTGGCGAAAATTCTGTCCCTAATCGCTCCATGTTATACATAACGGCCAGTTTAGCATAATTTGGTTCAACCGCAACAAGTCTTTACTTTTCAATTTAGG
>Ga0155176_117_pt1 | contig 15318 bp, 14 predicted proteins | sample RifCSPhighO2_01_FD_106144 | JGI IMG/M metagenome (GOLD analysis project Ga0155176, IMG submission 106144) | candidate division WWE3 bacterium RIFCSPHIGHO2_01_FULL_42_13 | reverse complement strand
AAGCAACTGGCTTTTACGATCTCAAATGTTTTCCCAGAGGGACGCTATTTTGTAGATGCTGGCATTTTCAGCAAAGATCGGGCCATAACTTACTTAAGGCTAGACAATTTGGCAAAGATAGGATGCAGAGGTCTACCCCAGAAGGAATGGCTCATAAGGGCACCAACAAAACTCGAGCTAAAGTAACTCTAGCTCAGTTTTAGTATTTTCCTAATTGGTCTGACAATATATCGCCAAGTCTTGGAGTAGGTTCTATCGATCTTAGCGTCGGCAATCTCCTTATTAGCCAACATTTTTTTGATTACTTTTCTTAAATCTTTTATATGATTGTCTTCCTTAGACGGCAAACAAAGTATATTGTAGAAAAAAGGTGTCGATTCTATCTCGTGCCAAACCGCTTTGCGATTTGTTATCTGCGAAATAATATTGTTGATATCATCAATTAGAAATAGTTCAAGTCCCAAATCTGTAAGCCTATCCAGAAATTTCAGTGGGTCATACTTGTTCCTTCTTAGGCATTTTGGATTAATTTCCACCAGCATCCTAAGTTGAGGATTATTTTTGAAAGTATTCACAGCACCATCTAAAATATAGGGCTCGTATCCGTCGGTGTCAATTTTAATAAGATCTAGTTTTGAGTTGCCGAAGTCGGTATCCAGCGTAGATGTCTTTACTGGAGTGGTCCTAAGCGTAGGGGAGTTTGGGTGCCCTTTAATATTGGCGTTATCTGATGCCTCAGTAATTTGTAAACAAACCTCTCCAACTTTATTCGACAAAGCAACATTGCGAGTGGTGATTTGTTTGTCCAATTTATTAAGCCTGGCATTGTTCTTTAAAATGGCGAGATTTTCTTTTACGGGCTCATACGCATAGACAGCCTTGGCTTTTCCGCTGTAAGCAGCTAATAAGCTATATATACCGTGGTGAGCGCCTACATCACATACAACATCGCCGCTGCGAATTAACTGTCCCCAAAGACCTAGACTCAAGGGTTCGTATGATTTTTCTGAACCATACTTTTTGGCAAACCTAGGGGGCTCGGCTAACTTTAAGCCTCTGACGTGAACGATTTTGCTGCTACGTAATGAATAGTCAGCCGCAAATAAATTATTTTGTTGCATTTCTTCTTACTCTAAGCTCGGAACAATCTAGTATATTATATAAGGTGTTAGGGAGATAGGCCGACACATTTTTATTTTAGAAAAGTATTATTCTATGACTAAGAGATTACTGTTTATTGCTCACACCGATAACTTAAAAGGCGGTGGGGAGCTTTCTTTGGTAGAGCTGATTAAATCTGCTAAAAAAAGGGGCTATCAACCTTATGCGGTGGCCCCTGGCCCGGGTGAATTTACCGAAAAACTTAAGCAGGCTGGAGTCAGTTGTACGCCAGTCAGGTACTATTACTGGGGTAGACCCTACTCAGTTCCCGAAAACACTGCCAACTTACTTGCTATAAAAAAAATTTCCGAACTAGTAGATGAACTAAAGATTGACTGCGTGGTTACAAACACCTTGATGATTCCGTGGGGGGCACTTGCAGCCTCAATAGCCAATATTCCCCACATCTGGATTACAAGGGAATTCTTGACTCACCACCACGGTCATTTACACAATAATTACGACTTTATAGGGGCTTATTCAAATATGGTATTTGCAAACTCCAGAGATAACGTCGACTATCTCCAAAAAGAAATAGGTATGAAAAATGCCAGGCAGTTTTACTCATATGTTGATGTAGTCAACCTCCGACTTAATAAACGACAGATAAAGCCCAGAGTAATTTATATAGCTGCCCGTATCCATCCTGATAAGGATCAACTCGAACTAGCAAAGGCACTAAGCATACTGGAAAAGCACTACCGGCTAAAAATCGAAGCGGTTTTTATAGGTAGTTATTCCGAGGACGATGAGTACTTTCAAAAACTAAAATCTTTTATTCGGCAGAATAACCTAGGCAAGAGAATTAAATTCACTGGATTTAAACCGAAACCTTTCGAACTGGTTGGCCCAAACGACATTTTTGTACGGAGCTCTAAGCATGAAAGTCTAGGTCGGGCAATAACTGAAGCGATGAAACTAGGACTTATATGTGTGGCTGCAGATATAGAAAGCTCAAAGGAAGCTTTCCGGTTAGGAGGAGGGGTGTTATATAAATCCGGCAACCCAAAGGGTTTGGCCAATGTCTTACGGAGGATCATAAAAAATCCTCAAGATTTTAGGGAACTAGCCCTACAAGCTAAAGCTAAATCGCTCAGTAATTTATCAGAAGAGAACTGCCACAAGCCATTTTTCGAAGGGCTCGAAAAAGTCTTCGGTCAAAAAAACCCAAGACGCGAGCTTCAATACATCTATCCTCAGTTTGCTAACATAATAAAGACCCTAGAAGGCCGGGAGGCGTTAGCCGCCCATTACAAAAGTTTGGCTGAGCGACGTCGACAAGCTATTGAAGACATAACTAATTCCAAAGGCTGGCGGGCGGTACTTTTTGTCAGAAGGGTTTTACGGAGGTAGAAATCGAGCATGTTTAGAAAATGATTAAAGTTTTAATTTTATCTCATAGCTCAGAGCTGGCTGGGGCGGAACGTTCTATGCTGGATCTGTTTGATTACTGGTCTAAGAAGAATTTGGTTAAGCCACACTTGATCATAAGAAGGCCTGTAAAAAATTTAGCTAAAGAGCTGCGTAAACGCGGTTGGAGTTACACCACCCTTTATTACACAAACTGGTCAGACCGCACGCCACTTGAAAAAAGAACCGCCGAGGCTATGTACAGAGACACGTTATATAACGGCAAAGCTATTCTTGACATAGAAGAACTTATACAAAAAATTAAGCCGGATGTGGTGATGACAAATACAATAGTGTCACCGTGGGCGGCCGTGGCGGCGTACTTTCAAAAAGTTCCACATATCTGGTTTGTGCGGGAGTACGGCGACATTGACCACCGACACATCTTTGAGCTTGGTCGTGAAAAAATGCTTGAAGACATCGATACTATGTCGAGCTTAGTCGTAACAAACTCGATGACCTTAGCTCATCACATCCAGCAGTATATGAGCGATAATAAAATAACTACTCTCTATACACCATTTGACCTGGAACTTCTTAGGCGCAAGAGTCTTCAAAAGGCAAAAAACCCTTTCATAGACCAGCAAAGTCTCAAGCTTATTATAACTGGTAGAATCGATCCCTCTAAAGGTCAAGCCGAAGCCGCAGAAGCAGCAGGACGGTTAATTCAGGCAGGACACGATGTCGAACTATGCGTCATTGGCAAACCAACGGACGCTGAGGACGCAAAATCATTGTACGAAATAATAAAACAATATGAGCTTCAAGACAGGGTGCATTTAGTAGGCCACCAGTCAAATCCACTAGCCATTCTTAAGTATGCCGATGTTGGGATTATGGCTTCAAAACAAGAAGCATTTGGCAGAGTAACATTTGAATATATGACGATAGGTCTCCCCGTTGTCGGCGCTGCCTCCGGAGCCACCCCCGAACTGATCGACGACGCTCGAAACGGCTATCTTTATGAGCCAGGCAGCATCGACAGTTTGGTTGAGAAGCTTATGAATTATGCCAAAGACCGGAGCTTAATTAAAAAACATGGCCAAGCCGCCCAAGCAAAAGCTGAAAAAATGATGAAGGGAAGCCACAACGCCGATACGCTATTTGATAAAATATCGGCCATTGTTAACAAGAAAGGCTTGTACTACCCGCAGACTTTAAACTTTGCCCATCGCTGGTTGGAGTATCCGACTATAGCAAGGAGGTACATTAAAGATTCAGGCGCAATTTCATTAAAACGTCTGGTTTATTCGCGCCTGAGGCATCGGGCGAAGTGGATGTATTTAACCACCTCAAGAGTTTATGATTTCATTCGTCGCGGATTTCGACGCTCGAGCAGTTTATGAAAACTGTAACCATAATTGTTCCGGTTTATGCCGATTGGCCGTCGCTTGCGGACTGCATAGAGTCACTTAAAAAATCTGTTGGCCCAAAACACTTGGTGATGTTGGTTAATGATTGCGGGCAAGAAGCCGACTCGCTAGAGGATAACATTAAAAAATCAATAAAAAACGACAAAAGATTCGTTTACTATAGAAATCCTAAGAATCTTGGGTTTGTCAAAACCTGCAACCGCGCCGTATTTGAACTCGATAAAACCAATAACGACATACTGCTGATAAACAGCGATACAAAAGTTACCAAGAACTTCCTTGAGGAAATGCTTGACTTGTTGAGTATAGACAATAAAATCGGCGCGGTCTCGCCGCGCAGTAATAATGCTACGATTGCCACAGTTCCTTTATCTGAAGCTTCTCAAAAAGGAATTGTACCTGAAGAATCTTACAAGATTTTTACGGAGTTAAAGAAACGGCTTCCAAGGTACAATGAAATACCGACAGCCCTAGGCTTTTGTATGCTGATTCGGCGGACGGTAATTGATAAGTTCGGCTTATTTGATGAGGTATTCGGGAAAGGCTACGGCGAAGAAAATGATTTTTCTATGAGGATTAAACAAGGCGGTTATATAAGCGTACTTTCCAACTGGTCATACGTTTTCCATCTGGAGGCTCGAAGCTTTACTATGAAGACCAAGCTCGAGCTTATAAAAAGTAATCGGGCAATTTTAGATAAACGTTACCCGGAATATACGAACCTAGTTAGGAGCTATATACAGGCAGCGTTAGTACGCGAAGAGGGTGGTAAATTAAAGCGCTTAGGCAAAAATCCGCTAAAATTGGTTAGAAGACTAGCGGGTATTAAATAAATTGAGATTTTTTAGATTCAAAAAGCAGATACCGAAAGCAACGATACTGGGCATACTAGCCGTTGTCTTACTTTATGTCAGTGCTGCCGGGTTTATCTCGGTTAGCTACCCTTGGCTACAGAACGACAACAGCGACCAGATAGCCCATGTCGATATGATCTATCGAGTTTATAATGGCGATCTGCCTCAGGCCAGCGACGGCGTGCGTTACCAGCCATTTATTGATAAGGGAGTCGGCAATGTATACCAGCGGGCAGCCGGCCACCCACCACTATTCCACATGATAATGGCACCTTTCATGGGGCCGCTGCTCAATGCAGGAGAATGGAAGAAGGCAATGGCCGTCGGCAGAGCCGTTAATATCTTCATCGGGATTTTAACTATTTTGGCCTTGGCTTGGACTGGCTGGCTCTTTGGTGGCAAGCGGAAGGCTCTTTTCGCGGTCGCGGTACCGGCTCTTGGAGTATTAACTTTTCGATTTTCCAGGGTCAATACTGATCTATCAATGGATGGGCTCCTGGTGTTATTGACAACTCTTACTTTAATTAATTCATATAAGATTATTCAAAATGGTCTTAAGACCAAGTATTTAATATTTCTTTCGCTTTTATCAGCGGCCGGCATGGCCACCAAGGCATCATACGGCGTTTTTCTAGGATTGAGCCTACTGGTTGTTATCGTTGCCAGCTATATCCATGGCGACAAGAGCAGACGTAGTATTATAAAGGGCTCGGTTATAGCCGCAGCGATTCTTGGTTTAGTGATAATCGCAACCGGGTGGTATTACTACTTCCGTAATTATAGAGTAAGCGGCAGCCTTCTAACGCCCATACAGGGTGAACTTGCCAGCGGCAGGCCTCATAATTCATACCTAGATATTTTTGCAGGGTCAAATTTTTGGGCGCTCTTTTATGCCCGCTACTCCGCCAATGTTGCCATTTCGGTTATTATTTCCATCTTTGCGCTCAGCGGCTATTTTGGTATGCAAAAAATCAACCTGATAAAACTAAAGAAAAACACAGCACTCCTATGGGCTATCGGCCTGTTGGCTCTAGCCTTTCTTGGCGTAGTGGCGACCCAATTGATGTTGGCTCATCCAAACGGCTCAATTAACTTTAGATACCTATTGCCCGCAACTTTACCCATCAGCTTATTTTTGGCTTATGGCCTGCTTGAATTTAAGTGGCTACGCGGCCAGTTGGTAGCTCTGGCTACAATTGCCATGGCCTGGACAACGATACTTTGGATTGGCCTAAAACCGTCGCCCGACGGTCTCTTGCAGGGTGTCGGCGAGTGGAGTGAGGGGATTGCTAAGATATATGCTACTTTGGCAAATAATGACGTTCCGTCATATGTGGCGGCAATGCTATTCCTATTTTTTATAGCCGGCGCATTACTGTTGTCTGTAGCGCTGTTCCAATTGAGTAAGATAAAGCGATCTCAGTAGCACATCTGATTAATCGAAGAAGTAAATCCTGTAGTCAGAACTTCCATCGAACCCGTTATTAATAAAGTACTTAATACCAATATTTAGCCCGGCGGTGTCATCACTGTCGCCGTCAAAGTTACCAACTATCGGCTCGTCGGTTGTGGACCCGTAAGCATAGGCGAAATCAGAGTAACTGTCGAAGAGATTATTGATGAAAAATTTCTGGTTGATTCTCAGTCCCACGGTATCCACACCGTTTCCGTCAAAATCGCCGACGATTGGCTTGTAGTCGAAGTAGCCGTAGCTGTAAGCAAACTCGGAGTACTCGTCTAGTTGATTGTTAATAAAAATCTTGTGCCCGGTTCGACGGCTGATAGTATCGGCACCATCGCCGTCCCAATCACCAACTAAGGGAATATCATCAGGCAAGCCATAAAAATATCTGAAAGCCGAGCTACCATCAAGTTCGTTATTAATGAAGTATTTAGTGCCAATTCTCAGCCCGATAGTATCATCACCATCGCCGTCCCAGTCACCAACTATAGGAATATCAGTCGAGCCGCCGTAATTGAACGTAACGTCAGCATAACCATCCGCATCATTATCCAGTAGATACAGACTTCCGCGCTTTACTCCGATAGTATCATCACCATCGCCGTCCCAGTCACCGACCAGGAATTGATCGGGAGGTGGATTTACCAATGTGCTGCCGAACCAGTCATTAAAGTACCTCCAGAAATTACGATTGCCATAAAAACTACAGCTGTTGCCCGTGCCATATAAATTGGTTAAAGCTGCCTGATTAGGTTGATAAGGAGTGTAGTTGTAAAGCGCAGCTGTTGCTCCGGTTTCCATTCGGACACCCGAGCTCGAGCAATCCGGGTAATTCCGCAAATTGCTCGTTTGGCCGACTCTGTGGTTAAAGAGCGTGGGCTGCTTTACATATCGTTGAAATTGCCTGGCAGCGTACCACACTTGATTAAAGAAACCTTCATACGCGTCATAACAGCCGTTGTTATTAGCATCGTCGCTTGCTGACAGATTAGAATCCGGACAGCCGTAACCAGTAGCCTTCGTGTACTGGATGGGCCATGGCCACTCGTCAGTTACCAATCCTTGCTCTTTTTGGAGTAACACGATGAGAACCCTTGGATTAACCCCGCAGGCCTTGGCGACATCATTAATAATCTGAGCGGCACTTTTTGTCCCGGCCGCCACGCCGTTTGAACAGTATGCATCGGCTACAGTACCGGGCACCGACACGGAATAGTTTTTGAGACATACGTAGGGCGGGGGATAACCGCGGGACGTGCTGTATTGAGCCCTCGTCGTAGAACCGCTGTATAATTCCGACCCGTCATTATCACACTCCGGCACTTTAGAGTTTAAGAAGGTCTGGATACTGTTGACTGTCATAGTGTTGGGGCTGAAGAACACGCCATCGCTGATAATTTTCCCAGCCTGCCACTGGCTGCCGGATAAGGCACCTGATTGCCGGATGCTGGATACGGCTACAGCCACTAGAGTACCTGCGATGAGTAGCGTCGAAATTAGAATGTATTTTTTATAACTTCTGATTCCCATATCAATTAACCACGAAGGCCTCCGAACTTCCTTTTGCGGTGCCAGAGCTATAGCTCACAACGACCGACCAACCGCCACTCGGTAATGACCAATTCATAGGCTCACACTGGGTGTCGCTGTAATTCGCAAATCCTGAAGAAGTAGCTGCCTCGGTCTGACTGCCATTAGTGGCGGTGGCCGTGCAGGTGCCGCCGTCTTCGAATATACCCGGCACATGGGCCCTAACCTCAAGACGGTCAGCTGAGATGATTTCCGGAGTAACTTGTTTTTTGCCATCGGAGGTCGGTGGCGCAGGGGTGCCTGGTTCTTCGACTAAAGCTTTTTTATTCTCTTCGGCGTCTTTTTTATCTTGCTCTGTTGGCGGGTTAAGGTTGACATAATCTCCACTACGGGGACTCTCCAAAGTATCGGCAATAGTTTCACTGGCGGGGCGACTTCCCTTAAGCTGTAGGTAGCCTAGCCCGGCGCCGATTAGCAGTATCCCCACTAAGGCAAAAATTGCAGGCCTTTTGGTTAGCCGCTTCAATAGCGGACGCTTGGTTTTTTTTGGTTTGGGCATCTTTTTATTTTACAATGCGCTTTGTACGCTCGATTATAGCTGCCTTTATCTTACAGGTCAATGGAACACTGAGCGGCTACTAACTGCTAGAATGTTATATGATGTATTGGGTTTAACGAATGAAGCTTATTGTTATTTCAATTTGTAAAGACGAGTCAGGTACTATTGGCGAGCTAGTTGATAGAATTCCGAAAAGGATTAATGGTATTTCTGAAATCGAGAAATGGGTAATTGATGACGGTAGTACTGATAATACGGCCGAAATAGCTACCAGGTATGGAGCCAAATTGGTTAGGGACGGAGATCAGAAGCGCCTGGCATTCCGTTTTCGCGAAGCCGTCGAAATAGCTTTGACTCGAGGGGCAGATATTATGGTTAATATCGACGGCGATATGCAGTTTGATCCCAAGGACATCCCTAAACTTACAAAACCGATAGTTGATAGTAAAGCAGATTTCGTTGCTGCCGATAGATTTACTAATGCGTCAACGGGAAAAATCCGCAGGCCGAAAAATATGCCCCTAGGTAAATATATTGGTAACCGTATCGGTTCAAAAGTGGTTAGCAAGCTAAGCAAACGGAAATTCCGGGACGTAACCTGTGGTTTCCGAGCCTATAATCGTAACGCCCTTTTTGCCCTAAACACTGACGGTACATATACATACACCCAAGAGTCATTCCAGGTATTGGCTATAAAAAAACTTCGCATCATGTCTGTTCCTGTAGAGGTTAGATACTTTTCAGAGAGAAAATCACGGGTTGTGAGTAATATATTTCATTTCATCGCTATCAGCGCCATAAGTATCTTACGTTCTTACCGGGATTTTGCTCCCTTGAGGTTTTTTGGTTGGCTAGGTCTAATCCCCTTTGTGTTTGGGGTAATAAGTCTAGCAGTTTTTCTGGGTCACTGGTTTTTAACGGGTAGCTTTAGCCCGTATAAATTCCTCGGATTTGTAGGTGTTTATCTTTTAACGATGGGAATTATATTCTGGGGACTTGGTTTGGTAGCTGACATGTTAAGCAGGATGCTAAATAATCAGGAAAAAATTCTTGAACGCCTCAAACGTATTGATATAGAAGGGAGTCAATATACTGGACAAAAAAAAGAAAAAAAGTAGACAAAGCTTCGATGATCAACAGTATTGGAAAAATCGTCACGCCAGGCAGCCTGATTTAAAAGCGTCTGGCCTTAAATCTGTCGGTTTAAAAAGCAACGAATACATATATAAAATATTGGCAGACCAATATCTCAAGCTCCTAAATAGCTTGGATCTGTCTGAAGTAGGGTCTGTGCTAGATTGTGGTTTTGGTGACGGCTATTTCCTTAAGTTTTACCAACAACATTTCCCGCACCTAGAAATCTTCGGCGTAGATATTAGTAAGGCCGCGAAGTCAAAAGTAAACTTTTTAGACAAAAGCAGGCTATATACGAGCGATCTAGCCACGTTTTCGCCGAAAAGAAAATTCGGTATTGTGCATAGCTTTGACGTCGTATATCACATTCTAAAAAGCGAAGATTACGTTAAAAGCCTTAGCAATCTAGCATCATTGTCTGACAAGTATGTAATTTTGCATGAAAGATTTTTTCAAAAGCCACCGTTAGTCAGCTCGAAGCACGTCAAGATGAGGCGTTCAGAGTTTACTAATCAAATTCTTAATTCAAAAGGGTTTTTTTTAACGGGGGAAATTCCGACGCATTTTATTGCGGCGAGATTGTTAACCTATAGGCTTAATAAGTTCATCCCAGGTTTTCTATACAAGGTTGATAGATATATCTCTGAGAAAGTTCATCCCTCAGCTCAGGAATTTTTGGCATCACATTATATTAGAGTTTATTCCAGGAGCGAGTGATGATTCACTTTGTTATTGGCACCAGAGCTCAACTCTTTAAAACGGCACCGGTAATGTTGGAATGCCAAAAAAGATCCCTGAAGTGGAGATGGATCTACACCGCTCAACATAAAGACACAATCAAGGAGAGTCTTAGGACATTCGGGCTGCCGGATCCCGACTATACGGTGGTAAGCTGGGACACCGAAGCCAAAACCATGGGTAAAATGTGGATATGGTTGCTACGGATGATGATATCACTGCCAAAAGGCCGAAAAATACTAGCCGGGCACACAGGCAAAAAGAATATTGTGGTAACCCACGGCGACACGATTACTACCTGGTGGGCAGCACTACTAGGTAAATTGTTTCGGTGTAAGGTTATGCATATCGAAGCGGGATTACGAAGCTTCAAGTTGTTTGATCCGTTCCCCGAGGAAATCAATCGAATTATCACTTCGCGTCTGGCCGACATATACATTTGCCCAGGCGAGTCCAGCCTTATGAATTTAAAAAAATATAGGGGCGAAAAGATAAACACTTCGTATAACACTCAGGCTGATACCATTGATTTCGGCCTAAAAAATTGCGACAAGGCTGAGCTAAAGCTCCCTGAAAAAAAATATGTTGTGGCCAGCATCCACCGTTATGAAAATATCTTTAATAAAGAACGACTGGAGCACATCGCCGGCTTACTCGAGAAAATAGCAAAAAAATTTATAGTCATTTTTGTACTCCACCCCGCCACTAGCGACCAGCTAGACAAACTCGGTTTGCGCAGTCGGTTCGAGAAAAACAAAAATTTCGAACTTGTTAAGCGCTTTGAATACCTGCCATTTATCAAGTTAATCAAACATGCTGAGTTTGTTGTGACGGATGGCGGCGGAAATCAGGAAGAGCTCTACTTTATGGGCAAACCAACCCTGCTATTTAGACATACGACCGAAAGGCCTGACGAACTAGGCAAGACGGCCGTTCTCTCCAAGCTTGAAGAGCCGATCGTCGAGAAGTTTATCCATCAATATAAAAACTACCAGCAGCCGCGAGTTCGAATTAGCACTTCGCCGTCTGCTATGATTGCCGATGTGCTTGCCAGGTTCTCATGAAGCTGATTAGCATAAGGATTTTTCATCTAACAATACCTCTGTTAATATGGGCAAGTAGTGATAAGGGAAGCAATCCAGCTATCTAAGCCGGTAATTGGGGATGACGAAAAGCAGGCAGTCTTGTCTGTCTTAGATTCGGGTATTGTCGCTCAAGGCCCTAAAGTTCGCGAGCTTGAAAACGCTTTTGCCCAATATTGTGGGACTGAACACGCTGTGGCCTTAAATAGTGGCACTGCAGCTATACATACAGCCCTGCATGCTGCCGAAATTGGGCCGGGCGATAGCGTCATAACCGCACCTTTCACTTTTATAGCCACCGCCAACCCAATATTGATGCAAGGGGGGAACATCAAATTTGCGGACATTGAGCCCGATACATTTAATATTGATGCGCAACTGCTTGAAGGGGCTTATGATCCGAGCGTCAAAGCAATTCTACCGGTTGATCTTTATGGGCAGCCATGTGACTACGATGCTATCAGCAACTTCGCCGAGCAATATGAGTTGACAGTTATCGAGGACGCCTGCCAGTCAGTTGGCGCCGAATATAAAGGCAGAAAAACCGGCAGTCTCGGGCGCATCGCTTGTTTCTCGTTGTATGCCACCAAGAACATCATGTCAGCCGAAGGGGGTGTTATAACAACGGATAGCGAGGAGGTTGCAAAAGACGCCCGAAGTTTCCGGCAGCACGGGATGGACATGGACGGAAAATATGATTACATACAACTGGGTTATAACTACAGAACAACGGATATATTGGCAGCTGTAGCCTTAGCCCAACTTGCCAAAACCGATCGGTTTAATGAAGCTAGGGCAGCCAACGCTTGCCGGCTTGCAGCTGGAATTAGGCGTATTCCAGGCCTTGTGGTCCCGATAGTAAAACCTGATCGCCTCTCCGCTTTTCATCAATTTACAATCCGTATCACCGAGGACTTTTCGGTATCACGCGAAGAATTTATATCTAGGATGAGCGCTAAAGGCATAACAACAGCTATCTACTATCCTCGACCGCTCCATCTGTATCCGCATATGGCCCGCCTCGGCTATAATAAGGGTGATTTTCCGATAGCCGAACAAGCTGCTAAGGAAGTAGTCTCTTTGCCGGTCCACCCCACTTTAACTGATAGCGAGATTGAATACATGATAGAAACCATTAAAGATATAGCTTATGCCTGAACAAAGCCGCGTTGGTGTAATAGGTGCTGGCAACATAGGCCGGCACCACATTCGTAATTACTCTGAAATGCCTGAAACCGAGCTGGTGGCAATATCCGACCCGGATACTAAGAAAACACCGGAGCTAGCCGAGCAATACGGCGTCCGCTATTACAAAAACTATATCGATATGCTGGAAGATTGTGAACTTAAGGCTGTCTCCATCGCAGTACCGACTCTGCTGCACCACGAGATAGCTTCAGAAACGATTACGCGGGGCATCCATACTCTAGTGGAAAAGCCGATTGCGGCTACTCCGGAAGAAGCCCTTGAACTGATTGATTTAGCAGAACAAAACGGGGTTATCCTAACCGTCGGCCACATCGAGAGGTATAACCCGGTAATCGATAAGCTAAAAGCCATGATTGATTCTGGTCAGCTCGGCACAATTTTAACGGTAGAATCGAGGCGGATTGGCGGGTTTCCCCTTAATGAACCGAAAACCGATGTTATGACCGACCTGGCGATTCATGATGTTGACATCATCAACTATTTATTAGGGACTGAAGGCGAGCTAAGAGAGGCAAACGGCCACCGTACCCACCACAGCACTGAAATCGATTCTGCGGAAATTGTCTTGGATTACAACGGTGTCAGCGGGATTATCTTGGCTAACTGGATTACGCCTGTCAAGATTCGCGAGATAATCATCACTGGCTCCAAAGGATATTTGAAAGCGAACTATATAACCCAGGAAATTACCCTATACGAGAAAATGACGATTGTCGATCAAAATACATTTGAAGAGTTTGTTGATGCTTTTGGTGAACCAGACGAGCATATTATTAGGCCAGCCAAGAAAGAACCAATGCGGAGACAACTCGGTGCATTTGCACTGGCGGTATCCGGCAGGAATTCTGAACTATTAGTAGATCCAAAGGATGCCCTGTCAGCCTTGAAAGTTGTTATAGCAGCGGCTGAATTTATTAAGGATAGAAAAAATGGAAACTAAAGACTTATATATTCACCCAACAGCGGATGTGCATCTCAATGCACAAATCGGTGAAGGTACGAAAATTTGGAACTGGGTGCAGGTCCGCGAGGGTGCAGTTATCGGCCGCTTATGCATACTTAGCAAGGGCGTCTATATTGATAAAGATGTTCAAATTGGCGATTTCGTTAAAATCCAGAACAATGCAACGGTTTATAGCGGGGTCACTATTGAGGACGGAGTTTTTATTGGCCCGCATGTTTGTTTTACTAACGATCTGTATCCACGGGCTGTGAATGAACGCTTTGAACCTGCGTCAGAGGAAGATTGGCAGAAAATCCAAACCCTAGTAGAGCGAGGTGCTTCAATAGGCGCTAATTCAACAATTCTTGCTGGCCGGACCATAGGGGAGTATGCGCTGATAGGGGCTGGCTCAGTCGTTACTAAAGACATACCCGAATATATATTGGCCGTAGGGAATCCCGCTAGGGCTGTCGGCGAGGTCGATAAGAGAGGCCGGCTTGTGAGTAATCGCAAGAACTTCTGATCTTGTACCTAGACAATAACAATATGAAAAAATTTTCGATAATCATCGCCACGTACTCAGGCCTAAAGACTATAGTTGAAACTTTCAATAGCCTGCTTGCTCAGCAACCATCTCGAACTGAGTATGAGGTGATAGTCGTAATCGACGGTCCTAACAAAGCAATTCGGAGGATTGTAGCTGCCAAGGAAAAAGAATTCGAGAGCAAGGGCATACCTTTTACAATTAAGCAGTTTGCTAATAATCAGGGAAGATTTAATGCGAGGATAGCCGGTGCGAAGCTGGCTAGCTTTAATCAACTATTGTTTGTCGATGACCGAGTTCGTCTATCCAAAAATTATTTTAGAGTTTTGCAAATTATCAATAAAGATATCGTTATGGCAAATGTTATAGAGGTTGTCGGCAAAAAAACAAATATAATATCGCAAACTTTATTTTTCGTGCGCCGAAGAATCTATGGATCTAAGTTTGGCAAAGACTTCGCGGATTATTATATAAATAGTTCTAATTTTGAAGGCTCTCCTAAAGGAACGACTAGCTTGTGGATTACCAAGCAAGTATTTTTGGATGCTTGCAAAGAAGTGGTCCACGGTAGGAGACAATCAAACAAGTATGTGAACGAGGATACAAAAATCTTACGAGCTGTTGTAGGCAAAGGCCACAATATCCTCCGCTCTAGCAAACTTATTGCTTTCTATCTACCACGCGGTAATCTCAAAGATGCTATCAAACATCTATATGAGCGAGGACCAAGGTTTGTTGACTATTATATAAAACCGGGGACCAGGTTCTTTCCCATCCTTGCCCTAACATATTTAGTACCAATAGGCATTATTATCGGATTGCTATTTAATCCGAAGTTATTGTACCTAACTCTAGTATTTATTGTAGCCTTGGTAGCAATGGTAGCGATTGCAATCTCTCGTAATCTTAAAGAACTTACGATATCGTTAGCAGGGTTGTCACTTATCGGACTGGTCTTTTCTCTCGGAATCTGGAAGGGTACGGTAATTTTGATTAAAGAACTGCCTTTCAAAAAATGAAGCTAAAAGCTTTAAAAAATCCAAGACTAATCATAACCAGTCTGGTGTTGGCAGTCTTTATAGTGTATTTTTTTCTGAACGTTGATAAATTTAAACCCCTTTTGCAAGTTAACGGCTACCTTTTGATTGCTATTGCATTGACCAATGTGGCCGGGGTATTTATTAACGGCCTTTTTACGAAATTCATACTAGAACCGTTTAACAAATACATATCTATTACCGAGGCTTTTTATGTATCGGTGATTTCCTCTATCGGTAATTTTTTTGCCACTGCTGGTACCGGCTTTGGAATTCGAGCCA
>Ga0155176_109_pt2 | contig 16591 bp, 20 predicted proteins | sample RifCSPhighO2_01_FD_106144 | JGI IMG/M metagenome (GOLD analysis project Ga0155176, IMG submission 106144) | candidate division WWE3 bacterium RIFCSPHIGHO2_01_FULL_42_13 | reverse complement strand
GAAGCTCCTCGGTGAGCTTTTTCACATCTCCATGCATCGCCTGTCTTGGAACACAGTTTGAAATGTGCTTTTCCATCAACACCGAGTCTATTTTCTTTAAGGCTTTTTGTACAGCCAGGGATTGCGTTAATATGTCGATGCAGTACTTTTCTTCTTCTATCATTCTTGCCAAGCCTTCTACCTGGCCGGCGATTATCTTTAACCTGTGGGAAAGGGAACCTCTGAAATATTTCATATCTTTATAATAATACCCCCGTGGGGTATTTGTAAAGGGTTATCACAGCGTGATTCCAGCAGGTAGGGACGGGAAAACCAAAGCGAGGGCCGTTTAGGCCCTCGCGTAAAACTTACAAATCCGTTCAAACTAAAATCTAAATTAAAGTTCTAGGGATCCGCAGGCAGTGTATACACTCAATTCTTCTGCAGACTTGTGAATATTAATCGCAAGCGGAAGCATAGCTTTTAAGTCAGCTATGGCTACTGGCAATTGTGTTGTGGATTGACCATCAACTACATCTTCCAGTGGATACGCAATTTCTCCAACTCCAGGACACTCACCTTTGTGAATATGCGCGGGCTGCAGCTCAGTAGCCTCCAAGGTTGTGAGTGTGATTGCAACTTGAATACCAGTTTCTGTTTCTGTAATGACTGCGACACCTGATTGATCAATAGTATTTACATCAATGGCATCAAGAGTCACAGATACTTCTGCTGGCATCGCTTCTGGTACTTCCTCGACCACAGTCGTTTCTTTCACCTCCGTGGGTTGAGGAGCCTGTGTCATTTGATTATTTTTATAGAGATAAAAGGCACCGGCAGCTAAAAGAAGCATGACAACAATAACGAGTACGGTGTTATTATTTTTCATTCTTACTTACACCCCCTTCAGTTTGAAGTTTATATATCTGAATTTATTGTAGCACAGGTTAAGGGGAGTTATAGGGCTGGAGAGTGCGGCAGGCGGCTTGGATTTATTGCTACAACCCAAGCCGCCCTCTTTCACTAGGTGAATAAATCATCCTAGTGCCGGCATTGCGGCCGACTACAACTTAGCAGTCTGGATCAACGTACCCAGCTGCGTGTTCTGACCCTTCTGACCTTTCATAGACAAGCCCTCCTCTCTGCGGCAGCGGATATTAATTACCGCGGGATGCCCGAAATTATAACAAAACCCAAAGCAAAAGGTAATTTCCAATATAAATAGAGGTCTTGGACCCTATAAAAAGCATCGAAACACAGCCCCGCAATATTTCCCAAAATGAGCACGAAAATTCTAATAAAAGGTAAGTTTAGGCCGTAGCCGCGCTAGAAAACAGTTGTTAAGTTAAAGTTAAGGAATTAGGGCCGACCATAGGAACTACAGCAGAAGCTGCTGGAAGGAGACTGACATGGGATGGTTCGGCACTTGGTCCTCAGACGAGGACGATTACGAAGGTTATGATGACGACGGGGACGGCCGGATGATTGGGGGCAAATCGGACGGCGATCACAACACGGCGTACCGGGAAGGCAGCCACAGGAGCTGGGATTCTGATGATCGTGGCAACAGCTACAACGATCATTCAACAGACCACGGCTCCGGCGAGATAACTCAGCGCTAAGCTGGGAAAGCAAATCAAACTTACCGGCCCTAATTCCTAATGTATTATTTAGTTAATATGTCACTAAGAGACGAACTACTAAGCAAGTATATAAGTGAGCAAGAAATAACCGATTGGTTTTCGTATAAGAAAAAGCCAACGGTGAAGTTAATCAATTCGATTTTCACTTCCTCTGCCCATGATTACAAAAGTGGAAAAATTAGCCACGGGGACTTTTCGCTCATTTGTGTAAATTTGTATTTTGAGGCAATAGTTTTTCTTTCGATGGTTGAGGAAAAATCAATTCATAAGAATGGTGTAGCTGCTATCGAGGCATTTGCTGATCCTCATGGACATCTTCTTAACCCACAAGGAGATGTTCTGGTTGATAAGCAGAATGAGCTCCTAGATAAAGCCCTGGGTGAATAAATCACTTCAGAGAAAACTTTTCCGTATAAATATAATTCGACGAAACACCCAACTTATTCAAAATCCCAACGACAGCGGCCATCATTGGCGGCGGTCCGCAAACGAAAAACTTAGTTCTCTTGATATTTGAAACCTCGGCTGAAACTAATTCCTTGGTAACAAATCCGCCAACGACATGAACTACCTTTAACCATTTGGAACTTTTCTTAATGGCAGCGATTTCTTCACGAAAAGCTATATCTTCTTTGGTTTTGTTGGCGTAAATAAGTGTAATTTCTTGCGCAACACCGCCCACCTTCACATGCTGGTCAGCCACAAATCTCAACATACTTCTAAAAGGGGTGATGCCAATTCCACCGGCAATAAAAACAAAATGCCCTCTATGGTCGCCAATACTAAATACCCCGTATGGGCCCTCAACCTTAACCCTATCCCCTTCCTTAAGCGTGTGAACATTGGCCGTAAAATCTCCGGACGATTTTATAGAAAACATAAGATGATCTTCAGTTGGCGAGGCGGAAATTGTAAACGGATGTTCTTCCCGCAAAACAGCTTTGGAATAAATTGTAATGAAAGCAAATTGACCCGGTTTAAAATCTAACTTTTTACCATTTAGAGGTTTAAGGTAAACATTTGTAACATCGTGGGTATTTGGTTCCACTTTTGCAACTTCGTAAATACTTTTTTTAAATCTGTGTGGACGAACAATATGGAGGTAAAACAGCGCGGAGACTGACACTGCAGCCAAAAACCACCACCAGTAATACAGATGCTGACGGGTTAAAATGTCAGAACCTATCATGTAGCTATGCACAAATCCCAAAATTAGCACAACGTAAGCCACAAGATGAACCTTTCTCCACTGATCGTATCTTAAGCCCAGTCGTTTGGAAAAAACCGCGGTAATAATTATTAAAATGATAAGCAATATTGCCAAGGCTCCCAACCATTGCCCAAGCCCGAAGCTTTTCACAAGACCAAAAATTTTAATCCTGCCCGAGAAAAGTGGACGGAAGAAAAGCGACAGGGGGTGGGCCAAAACGAAAAGTAAAATGAAATTTGCATTGAGGTGGTGAAAACGCATTAATCTATCGTGGCCAATATTTTTCTCAATTAGGGGAATTCTTGCGGAAAGAACCTGCTGGACAACCAAAAGGCTTAGAGACACAACCCCGAAAATCTGCCCAAATTTATAAAGCGCATCAAACTTAAAAACTCCGGGCGAAGATAGCACAGTAACTACCGCCGCAGTAAGGATAAAAAGAAGATAGAGGCCCAAAAGAATCCAAAGTTTAGTCTTGCTAAGTAACATTCTCTAAATTTTAGCAGAGTTACAGTGTTATCATTAGCTTATGGGAGAAAACCTTGAGGTAGCAACATTAGGCGGAGGATGTTTCTGGTGCACAGAGGCTGTTTTTCAAAGATTAAGAGGGGTGGAAAGTGTGGTGTCAGGATACGCGGGCGGGGATATGGAAAATCCTGATTATTCTGCCGTATCTTCAGGCCAAACTGGACATGCGGAAGTGATTCAAATCCATTTTGATCCAAAAGTAATTTCGTATGAAAATCTTTTGGAAGTTTTCTTTGCCACCCATGACCCAACTACAATGAACCGCCAAGGAAATGATGTAGGACCGCAATATAGATCTGTAATTTTTTATCACGATGAGAAACAAAAACAGGCCGCGGAAAAAATGATTGCCCCTCCAATTGTTACAGAACTAAAACCTTTTGAACATTTTTACAAAGCCGAAGATTATAACCAAAATTACTTTAACCAAAATTCGGGCAACCCCTACTGCACAATTGTAATTTCGCCAAAGCTGGAAAAACTAAAGCAGAAGTTTAGCGAGAAGCTAAAAAGTTAATTAGCCACAACCAACTTGTAAATCTTATCGTCCCCGTCGCGAACTTGACCACGCCCGTCTCTATTACTCGTAGAAAACCAAATTTCTCCGTTTGGGCTTTCCACAACGTCACGGATTCTGCCAAAATCCACTTCCACAACTTTTTCTGCACTTACAGCCTCCGTTCCATCAAAAGTTACACGATAAAGCCCCGTGCCTACCAACCCTCCAAAAAACAGGTTTCCTTCAAACTGTGGAAACAATCTTCCCGAATAAACCAGTGCGGAAGCGGGCGCCACGGCGGGCGTAAACACCCACTTTGGACTTTCCATACCTTCAGCACTCTCCTCATGTGAAACTTCCGGCCAACCGTAATTTTTGCCCGGCATAATTATATTTACCTCATCTCCCCCTCCAGGCCCATCAAACCCGCTTGGGCCATGTTCTGTTTCAAACATTTGCCTTGTTTCCCCATTCCATGACAAACCTTGCGGATTTCTATGCCCATATGAGTAAACATACGAATCCTCAAATGGATTATCCGCAGGCACTGATCCATCACTATTCATTCGCAGAATTTTTCCGGCCAGCGAATCCAAATCCTGCGCCAGCTGCCTATCGCGCGCATCACCTGTTGTAACATAAAGCTTTCCGTCAGGACCAAACTTTATTCGACATCCAGCGTGAACTTCGGCAGCGGGAAAATCATCTAGCAAAGTTTTATCAATTCTTGCCAAATCTCCTTCGTCCACTAAACGAACGATTTTATCGCGAAGCCCACCATCGGCTGTGTAGGTGTAACAGACATACAAGTATTTGTTGTCTTCGTAGTTAGGATCAATTGTAAGACCCATCAAACCCGCCTCACTTTGTTCCGAAACATCCTCAAACGTAAAAAGCGGCGCTTCTAAAAGTTTGCCGCCCTCAATAACCCTAATATTTCCATTTCGCTCATTAACCAACACGCGATCATCCGAGGTAAAAGTAATGCTCCACGGTACATACAACCCGCGAACAACTTCCTCCACTTTATATCCAACCTGACCGCCGGAATTGTTAGGAAGTAAATCATCTCGAACATCTGAAATTGTGTTGGGATCAACGCTGGTATCTCTTGTACGGGCGAGGTAACTGGCAGCCCAGTAGGCACCGGCTCCAAGAACTATTACAACAACTACAGCTAAGGCTAAATTTTTCATAATTTGTGTTAGTTAACGTTTAGTACGTGACAGTTGTGTTAGTTTCGGTATTTACGTTAACGTCAAGTGTTGCGTCAGTATCTTCAGCAGCTTCAACAACTACAATAGTGCCTGTATCTGACGGGAACAGGTGGTTGTGGTATCCCCACTCACCAACTGCCGTGAAGGTAAAGTTATATTTTGTATCTGCTTCTCCACCTTCAAGTTGGTCAAATCCTGGCAACTCATCGTGCGTTGGGTGAACATCAGAAGCTACCCACATAAGACCGCTGCTGTTGTTCACAAAAGTTACTGTCGTACCAGGTTCTACTTCAACTGTTACCGGTTCAAACCCGGCATCTGTATACGAAACTTCCACGGTTGCCTCTTCTTTTACATCTTCATCTTTTGTATCTGCTACGGTCATTTCTTGAGACTCCTCCGTTACTGGAGTGGTCTGCGGCATGTTGGCCTGGCTGTTCGTGTAAAGATATACTCCTCCGCCTAAAATTGCTAAAGCTGCTATTACCCACAAAAATTTAGACATTAGAATTCCTTTCTGTGTTTGGCGTTACTAGCGCAAACGAAATAAGTAATAAAGGAAAAATAAGTTTCATACTGGTATTTGTATATTACAGGTTTCGAGGCGGTGTAGCAACCCCCACGAGGGGTTATTCTGTCGCTATTTTCCTTGCCTGAGGAAATACATGAGGGCAATTCCCACTAAAAATAGGGCGAAGGCTTTAAGAGATTTGGCGAGATTTGTTTCGTTTCTAATCTCGGGAATTAAGTCCGAGGTGGAAATATACAAAAATCCTCCGGCGGCAACTGGGAGTAAATAGCCCAACAGCATATCGGATGAGGAAAGAAAAAAATAACCTAACACCCCTCCACCAACTGCCATAAGCGCCACAAGGAAGTTATAAAAAATCGCGGTTTGCTTTTTAATGCCAGCGTGTATAAGCACACCAAAGTCGCCCAGCTCCTGAGGAATTTCGTGAAGAATAATTGCGGTACTTGAAATAATTCCAAGTTCAATACTAACAGAAAAGGATGCGGCGATAATTAAACCATCAATAAAATTATGAAACGCATCACCCAAAAGGTTCACATACCCAAACTGATGAATATCGCACTCACCATCGTGACAGTGGTGCCAGTGGAGAAGTTTTTCTATTAAAAAGAATGTGGCAAAAGAAAGAAGCATTACAAGAGAAACCGTTTCTATACCCAAAAACTCCAAACTTTCCGGTATGAGATGAAGAAAGGCGCTGCCTAGTAAGGTTCCAGTGGAAAGGCCAACTAGGAGAAAAGTTATTTTGTTTAGAAATTTACCATCGCGGGATATAAGAATCGCACCAAGTAATGAAATAAGGCTTATTACAAATGTTGCCCCGACAATATAAAATAAGGTGGCCATAGACTTTGGAAATTATAGCATTGCGGGCTAGTGTGATAGGCTATGGTGGTTGACCAAAGATTTTACGAGATATAATCAATCCAATGAAATCCTACCTACAGAAATTTAAAAACTTTGAACCTTTGAAGGTGTTAGTGGCAGGCGATTCAACATCCTCGCCTTACTGGTGCCACCCACACTGGGTTGATTGGTTGGATCTTATATTCAGAGGGGAAGACGATTGGGCTGGTGTTCAGGGAAGACTGATAATCAACAGTGCCAGAGATGGAGCAAAAATAGAATATTTCTTGGAGAACTTTGCTTTCTTGATTTCAGATTTTGACCCTGATGTGGTAATTCTTTCCTTGGGAATAAACGAGCGCTTCCCCAGTTTTGATCCCATAAAAACAAAAACAGATTTAGACAGTCTTTTTAGGAAAATAGCAGGCGTCGGTATGGATTTGGTGGCATGGTCACCACACCCACTTCTAAATAACAAGTTTTCCAATGAAATAAAGCAAATTAGGGATATGTACGAGGAACTATGTGATAAATACGACGCCAAATTTGTGGATGTTCACTCCGAGTTTGAAAAGTACGATCTAACCAAGCTTTTCACGTTTAAGTTAACTTTTGACAATGTAATTGCAAAGATGAAGCCGAGCGAAATTGACTACCTACACTGCAATACGGTTGGGCATCAAATCATAGCTGACAAAATTGCCAAAGAAGCGTTTGATTTAGAACTTTATGATTGGGACGGCTACGGGACAATGAATTTAGTCGACCTAGAAAAATACAAAAAATAGCCTGAGTTCTAGATCGACATGCTCGGGAGACAGGATGCATCGGGGTATAGCTCAGTTGGTAGAGCGCGCGGTTCGGGACCGCGAGGTCACTGGTTCGAGTCCAGCTACCCCGACCATAACTTACCAGCAAAAGTGATAATATTGATAAAATGAGAACTCTTCCTTATCTTCTTTCCGTCGTCATAACGCTTGCAATCACACTTTTGGCCCTAAATTTATTCGGCGTTGATATAACAATACCCTTAAATTTCAGCGGGGACGCGCTTGTTCATTACAACTTTGCAAAAAATATTGAGGATACGGGCTGGTGGTTAAGTAATCCCAGATTTGGTGCCCCCGGTAATCAACTGCTTTACGACTTTCCCCTTACTGAAATTGTTCATCTCACAATTCTAAAATTTCTAATCTTTTTGGGGCTTAACTGGTACATGAGTGTAAATATCTTTTTTATCTTAACGTTCCCTTTAACCACAATTGTGTCCCTGTACGTAATGAAAAAAATGGGTATAAAAACATATATTGCCTTGCCGCTTTCTGTAATTTATGCGTTTATTCCATATCACTTTTTTAGGGGTGTGAATCACTTATTTCTCGCCGGGTACTTCACAATTCCTTTTACTGTACTAGCAGCTTATCGTCTGGCAATAAATGATCCACCAAGCAACATCCAAGCAATACTGCTGGGGTTCGTAATTGCGCTGTCAGGGCCTTATTACGTCTTCTTTTCTAGTTTTTTCATAATAACGGGCTTGTTAATTGGCTTGTCTAAAGGCTTTGGGAGAAAGCTGGCATATAAGGCAGGGCTACTGCTTTTTTCATTAGTTTTTTTCTTTACCCTAAGTTTGCTACCTACAATCTTATACAACCAAAAATATGGAGAAAACCTAAATGCAACGATACGAGTGCCAGCTGACACCGAAGTGTATGGTTTAAAACTAATACAGCTACTACTTCCAATTGAGGATCATAATTTAAGTTTTTTAAATAAAATAACCAAACAATACCTAGCTTATGGATTTTCAACGACTGTAAATGAAAATCAGTATTCAAGTCTTGGAGCTATTTCTTCAATTGGATTTTTAATTCTTATTTTTTGGATAATATTTAAGCCTATCTGGCCAAAACTTGAAGATTCGCTAAAGGCTAAGTTAAATTTTCTTGGCGCTCTCAATCTTATTGCAATCTTACTGGCAACAACAGGGGGATTTAGTTTAATTATTTCAACATATCTAAATCCCACTTTTAGATCGGTAAATAGAGTAAGTATTTTTATTGCATTTTTTGCTTTGGTAGCTTTGGGATTTTTGTTGCAGAACATAAAAAAGGCAAAATGGGCCTTATTTTTTGCCTGGATTATTTTACCTGTAGCGCTTTTTGATCAAATATCGCAGGGCACTATGAGAAACTTTTTAAACAAACCAGAGGACTACCACAAATTAGTTGAATACGCCCAAAAGATCGAAGAAAGCATCGGGGCCGATGGAAAAATATATACTTTGCCCTTTGGACAATACCCAGAAGGAAGCGACAAGAAAATAATGAAAGTGGCCCTTCTTACCAACACAGTAAGTCTTAGCACCGGGGCGGAAAGGTGGCGGGCTGTAAATTTTTGGCAATATAAAGTTTCGCAAATGGACGCAAAGACTCTTCTTGAAACTATAATAAACGAGGGGTTTACGGGACTACTGATTTATGCACCACAATATGATAACCAAAAACTTATGGAGGTTGAGCAGGTCTTGCAGATAACTCCTCTAACAAGTTTTGACGGCGAATTTAGATTCTACAGCTTGAAGAATTATATTGAGAACAATAATATTACCGCAAAACCATCCGGTCTGTTTTATTATATTTCCGGAAAATGTTTGCACGATTACTCGCAGGAAACTAATAAACTAACTGGCTTTTGGTGCATTGATAAAGCCCACGTTGTAATAGAAAATAAGTCGACCAAGGAAATGAACAAAACCCTTTCGTTAGTAATTGAGTACCCCGATACAGGCGTTAAAGAAATCAAGCGACAGATAGTGATTCCCAGCGGAAATTCAGTTATAGATGTGGGCAAAGATCCTAGTAACAGCGGTGTTTTTCCAATCCCCCACGGACAAGTAGCTTGGCCTCCTAATTTGGGGTATCCAAACTTTATTATTTATGGGGTTGAAATTTTAGATTAAGTGGTTCGGAAAAGTTAGGAACGATAAGCTTTGATGGTGCTAACGAAAGGTAAATCCTGGTATAATCTGGCTCGAAAGGACAGGTCCCCCATGAATCCGTATCACCTGCTCGGCTACTCTGGCTTTTCGTATACGTACCCAGTTCGACCAAGAAAAGGAGAAAAGATAAGGTTCTGGCAGAACAGTGGCGTATCTCACGTGGGCAGAGACAAACATGCTCAAGATATCATTATTCCCGATCCACAAGAGAGACCTTTAACAATATGGGTCCCTCAATCTGGGGTCATTGTTGGTCTTGCACAAAACAGCACTCAATGGGGTGAAACCGAAAGATTTGCACCTTTTATGAACTTCATAAGAGTTTATGTAGGCGACAAAGAGTTTTACTTCATCGCCCACATAAGAGCACACTCATGTGAATTTTCAATTGGGGATAAAGTAACCAAAGGTGCAAAACTTGCATTGACGGGTGCAAATGGTTGGATGACTGATGTGCGGCATGTGCACTTCATGGTAGGCAGGTTTGGCCGTAATTTAAGTTATAAAAGCTTAAAAGTTCGTTGGGACTGGAAACAAAGTTATGCCCCTGCAAAGTAAAGTGGGGGCATAATTAATTTGAAAGGAAGTTTATTACAACCTCATTCCACTTTTCTGAGTGTGTGTGGTGGGCGTGGTGGCCAGCACCATGAATAATCTCAAGTTTAGAGCTTGCTATCCCCTTCTTAAATTCCTCCGCTATTGCTATTGGGGTAACCGTATCCTTCTCTCCCCACACAATAAGGGCCTTGCTTTTTATTTTGGGCAAGCAAAAGCTAAGATCTAAATTTACAACCCTTTTCATAACCTCTCGCATCACAGGGCTTGCTGCTTTGTAATCTTTTGAACCAATTAGCCCGACTCCCAAATTTCTTAGAGGTGATAGGAACTTGAACTTTTCTTCGATCTTCCGAAATATTTTAGATATAGAAATTAAAGAAGACCTTGCAACCTTTGGCTCTAAGTTAAGCCCCGCAGAATCTGTGAGTATAAGCCTATCAACAAGTTCGGGATGTTGAGCGGCTAGGTAAACTACGATTCTACCTCCAAAAGAGTGGCCCACAAACGTACACTTCTTATTTTGCCCAAATTTACTTTGAACCTCCTTAACTACAAACTCTGCATATTCTGGGACACCCCAAGACGGGTCAGGCTCGGGAAGATCAAATCCCGGCATTTTTACTGCTAAGCAAGAATATCCTTTTGTCTCAAAAAACGGGGTGTTTTGTTCCCAAGAAGCCGAATTTCCAGCCCAGCCGTGAAGAAATACCAGTGGAGTGTTTTTAATGGGTTTTGTTTCAGTCATAGTGTTGGGTTATTTATTTTGAACAACAATTAGCACAGATGCCAAAAGCATAAGCACACACCCCACAAACCGCACTAAATAAACTTTTAGGGAATGCTGTTCAAGCCACTTGGGATAAAACCTGGAAATTGCTGTAACAATTACTAGCGTAAACACACCTCCAAACATCGCTAAGGCTTGCGAGATTGTTACGTTTTGTTTAAAAGCATTATAAACAGCTACCTGCGCTGAAATGGCAAAGAGGTTGTTGGCAGCTAAAGGTAAAACCTGTTTTACAGATGCCGTGAGCTGTTTTCTGCTGGCAACGTAAACCGGACTAAATACAATAAACAATCCAACTATTGACCAAGCTTTAAAGTTCCAGGGATCCAAGCCGGTTATTAGATTTAGCTTTACCAAGATATCCGATACAGCAAACAGAATTATCACGGCTAGCATTAATGCCGAACCTTTGTTAAAGAAAGCCTTAAATTTTGTCCCTTCTGAGTACGAAATTAGTACTCCACCTATTACGGCAAGCAGAAGAGAGGTATAAATATTAATGCTGAACCTTTCGTGAAGGATAAAATAGGCAAGAATTGCAACAAAAATTGTTTGGGCGCTAAAAAGTGGCTGAAAGACGGTAATCTCCATGGTATATAGTGCTTTCCACATTAAATAGGTCGCAATTGCTGTTACAACTATAAAAAGTGTTAGCGGGAAAATTGAATGTAATGGGTTTTGTATGTGCCCGGACAAAATGAACAAAATGGGAACGAGGGGGAGTGCAGAAAAGGCTAACCAAAAAATTAAGGCTCCTAAGTCTTTTACTTGATGTTTCGTCGCGAGTTTACCGCTTATACCTGCCAAGGAATATAGAAATGCTCCCAATAGGGATAAGAAAATGTAATTGGTCATAAGGTGATTATGATATCATATACCAATGCAGACAATCGTTGTAACCGGCGGGGCGGGCTTTTTAGGCAGCCATCTCTGCGATCTTCTCATACAAAAAGGTGAAAAAGTAATTTGTGTTGATAATCTTTTTACCGGTAATAAAAATAACATTAAGCATCTTATTGGCCACGAAAACTTCGTTTTTATAAATCACAACATAATCGAACCTCTAAGTCTTGAAAATTACATGATTGATCAAATTTATAATCTTGCTTGCCCCGCATCCCCCATTCACTACCAAGTGAACTCTGTTCGAACAATAAAGGCAAATACAATCGGGGTTATTAATATGCTTGGTATGGCGAAAAAACATAAAGCGCGGATTTTGCAGGCTTCAACTTCGGAAGTTTATGGCGATCCTTTGGAGCACCCCCAGACTGAAAGTTACCGCGGAAATGTAAACACCATTGGCCCCCGTGCTTGTTACGACGAAGGAAAACGCGTTGCCGAAACCTTATTTTTTGATTACCACCGCCAACACGCCCTACAAATTAGAATCGCAAGAATTTTTAACACTTACGGCCCGCGCATGGCTGAGCATGATGGGAGGGTTGTTTCTAATTTTATTATGCAAGCTTTGCGTGGCGATCCAATTACAATTTACGGTGATGGAAAGCAGACCAGATCTTTTTGTTATGTAGATGATTTACTTGATGGTTTATATAAACTTATGAACCACGAAAGTTTCAAGGGCCCAGTTAATGTTGGCAACCCCGAAGAGTACACAATGATAGAACTTGCGGAAAAAATAATAAAAATGACAGGTTCTAAATCTAAACTTACTTTTGAAACTTTGCCAATAGATGATCCTATGCAGCGCCGCCCGGACATAACGCTTGCTAAGAAAGAGTTGGGGTGGGAACCAAAAGTAAAAGTTGACGATGGATTAAAAAAGACGATTGAATATTTTAAGGGTGTGCTTTAAATCCTACCTAACGATTTCTCTTATTACGTAACTCTTTCTTTCGCCCGACTCAAAGTAAATTCGAAGTAAAAGTTCGCCAAGCAAACCCATCATCATTGACTGCAAACCCACAATAATTAAAAGAACCGCCATAATAAATAGCGGACGGCTCCCAATACTTTCGCCCATGAAAAACTTAAGATAGGCGAGGTACAAGCTTAGAACACCGCCAATACTTGTTACGATAAAGCCTGTAAAGCCAAATAAGCGCCCAGGCATCATGGAAAAGGGCTTTTTGGCAAAGTACAGCATGAAAGTCAAAGTAAGTATATCCAGCAAAACCTTAATGGTTCGCTTAAATCCGCTCCCATACTGCGACTTACCATAGTCCCTGTCTTTAAACTCAACCTCAAATTCTTTCATCTTAGCACCGTACACCGAAAGGTAATCTGGAATAAAACGGTGCATCTCACCATACAAACGCAAATTTTTCAATAAATCGGCCCTAAAACCTTTTAATCCTGACCCGCGGTCTGAAATATTCACTTTGGAAATTTTGTTAAGGATTTTATTTGCGCTATCACTTGTCATCGCCCGCGAAACTTTAGCATTTCCCCACCTGCCAAGCCGATGCGTGTTTACAAAATCAAATCCTTGATCTAAGTACGCTACAACTCGCGCAATGTTTTCCACCGGAATTTCTAAATCAGCGGCCAAAGTTACAATGTAGTCACCTTTCGCCAAATCAAACCCCGCCTGATACGCATCACTTAGTCCGTAATTTCGCATTTGATTGACACCAATTATTTCGCGATATTTTTGGGCGTACTCTTTTATGACATCCCATGTTCCGTCTTTACTGCCGTCGTTTACAGCGATGATTTCAAAATTATGATTTTGCTTGGAAATTAAATCCAAAAGCGCATCAAAAGTTCGATTGATGTTTTTTTCTTCGTTGTAGCAGGGTATTACGATGGATACTAGTTTTTTATCACTCATTTTTGCCAAATCTTTTCTTTATACCACTTAATTTCTTCCGCTAAACCAACTTGTGGTGTTATAGAAGGATTATAACCTAAAATCCGTCTGGCTTTATCTATGTTTGCTTTAGTTTCAAGCTGATCCCCTTCCCGTTTTGGTTGTTGTGTAAGTTTAGCTTTCTTACCCATAATTTCCTCCACAATCTTTATACCCTCGCCGGTTGTAATAACTTTGTCGGTTCCTAAATTAAAAATCTCGCCGATAGATTCGTGAGTATGGCCTAAAACTGCGATATAACCATCTATCAAATCGCTAATGTATGTGTAGCTTCGAATGTGGGCCGTGCTTCCTTCGAATAGTGGCAAAAAGTAATCGTCATCAAGAATTGACCGAATCAACTTTGGGTAAAGCTTTTCAGGACGTTCGCGCGGGCCATAAATAGAAAATGGGCGGACCGAGCAGGCGGGAAAATTCTTATCTCGTTGCCAGGCTAGTACTAACTGCTCTGCGGCAAGCTTGGTAACGCCATAATTGGAAGTTGGTTTTGGAGCCGCGTCTTCGGAATCTGTTGCGTGCGCTCCGTAAACAGAAGATGTTGCCGTGTTTATGAAAAGTTTTAGTGTGGAACTATTTTCTAGGGCTTGGAGAAGCTTGTGGGTGGCGAGAATGTTATTTTTTATATATCTATCAAGCGGAACTTTTGAAGAAATCCCAGGTTGAGCGGCTAAATGAAAAACAATTTCCACGCCTTTTACTACTTTACTTAAATCATCAGTGGCAAGGTCAAGTTCAACAAATTTCGCACCTTTGCTTTTAATATCTTCAACATTTAATTCTTTTAACTGCCGGGAGTAATAGTCATCAAAATTATCAAGGCCTATGACCTCATGGCCGAGTTCGCAAAGTTTTTCCGCCAAGTGTGAGCCTATAAAACCCGCGGCGCCTGTTACTAATACTTTCATCGCTGGTTATTTTATCATTTTGAGGGCTTTTGCTCATCAAACCACTTCGTTTTATGAATATTTGGCTCGGAACCGTAATTTGGGTAGGAAAGTTCTGAGATTTTCTTTTTTCCAAGCGCCCAGTTTAAAATATTTGCTACCGTTACGCCTATTTTTAGTCCGGTAAAGGAACCAGGACCGTGATTTGCGGAAATTTCATCTATTTCGCTAAGTTTTAGGTTGTTTTCCTTAAGCAAACTTTGAATTTCCACCGTTACATCAATATCACCAAACTTTTCACCAAGAAGTTTATCGTCTTTAAACAACTTAACGCTTTTTTCGTATCTTTTTGCTGTGTCAATTAAGATTTTGTGCATGGATTCTTCTTGTGTTTTCATCAACGTATTCAAAACTAATTTTTGTAACGTTTTCAGGTAAAAACTCTTCGGCAACCTCAGGCCATTCGATTACCGTAATTGAATTTGGTTCGGAAAAAAGATCGGACAAACCTAAGTCCTCAACTTCTTCTCTCGACTGAATTCTGTATAAGTCCAAGTGATTTACTGCTTGAATCTTTTTCTCACTTTCGGCCGCATATCTTCGCAAAATCACAAAGGTTGGGCTTTGAACCCGCTTTTCAATTCCAAGCGCCGAAACCAGGTATGAAGTAAATGTAGTCTTTCCGGAGCCTAAATCCCCGTGCAACGCCAAAACATCGCCAGATTTAAGCTGTGTGGCTAAACGTTTAGCCAGTTCTTCAGTTTCTTGGGTAGATCTTGATAAAACGTCCATAAAATTAATCCTGCAGTGCCGGCGGCCACGGCATCAATAAGTACATCGGTAAGCTGGCCACTTCGTGTTGGAACAAACTGCTGATGAAATTCATCCGACATCGCGTATAAAACAGTTAGCACAATTGCCGAAAGCACATTCTTTGTACCACGATAAAAAGTAAAGCACAAAAGAAAATATAAAAATACGTGGGCGGCTTTATTGGCGGCGTAGTTCCAAAGATAACTTTGCGAAATAGCGGTGCCGTGTCTGGCAGAGGAATAAAAAATTATTAAACAAATTACAATTGCCGGCGCCCAGCGAGACAAAGTTTTCATCTATTTATTCTAGCACTTACTCTTATTTCTCCAGCTTCATAATATTCTCATTAAGCCTGCGGACATAATCGGAAAACCAACCTCGACTCCAAATTTTGTGCCGGGGAGTTTCGTATATTAAAGCCGTTTTAGTATTTTGAACCTGAAAATAAACTTCCGCGTATGAAAATTCTCCACTTAAAAACTTAAGTTTCATGGCCTTACTTAAAACCGGGAAATCACTCCACAAAGCACTCTCCGAAACCCACTTCTCACTTTCGTCATTCCAAATCTGCGTATATTTAACGTTTGAAGCTGGCCGGACACGAAAACTATTTTCTTTCAGATTGATCAGTTCGTACTTAAATAAAATCTCAACCTCATTTTCCAAACTTAGCACACTGCTGGCTGGAATAAACTCAAAATAAGTTTCTTTCGCAAAAGCCGGTGGCAAAAAGATGGTCAGAAAATAAATTAAGGTAAGGAGAAAAACTACTTTGAAAGTTTTCGCATGCATTGCACGCAAAGTTAAAAGCAAAAGCACGTTGTGGACAAGGGTCTAATTTCTAATCTACTTAGAGATTACTTAAAAACAACCGCCTGGAAAATGGAACCTGTGTTGTAGTAGTCTGAAAAACTTAGGTCTGGCCCGTAGTAAGGGTCGTACATTACGTAATCATCACCATCCATATCGGCCAAAACTACAAAGTGTGTACCATACGGACCAGCATTAATCCCTACAATAACGGGATTTCCATCATCGAGTTCTCCCTCAATTTGACTTGTATTTATTGACCTATACGAGGTACCGGAAGGTGCTGGCCAGGGAATACTCATCATTGCTGTGGAACCAAAGAAATAGTCTGATTCACTGGCAATATCTTCAGGCGTTACATCATGCCCATATCCCCTGTGAACCATGGCAACGCTTGTTACCAGACAGCCCACCTCAAAAACTATTTCGTTGGAATCGCCAATATTTT
>Ga0155176_109_pt1 | contig 18709 bp, 21 predicted proteins | sample RifCSPhighO2_01_FD_106144 | JGI IMG/M metagenome (GOLD analysis project Ga0155176, IMG submission 106144) | candidate division WWE3 bacterium RIFCSPHIGHO2_01_FULL_42_13 | reverse complement strand
CTCTCATCTCTTTGAGAGTAGTACCAGCCTTCATCTCCCTTACCAAATGCATTTGCGCCAATAACTCCACCGCCCGCAGAACCCACGAAACTCTTAAAACTATTCGCCTGCGCTATAGCCTGCTTGTAAAGAGCGTCATATTTAACCGCATCGTTTTGGGTCTGCTGCTTGAGCTTTTCCTTAGAGGCACGTTGATTGTTCAAATCGACTTGGTAAGATTCTAGGTTTTGTTTTTCTTGCTCTACTTGCGCCCTCAACTCTTCCGTCTGTGATTTCTTTTCCTCAAAAAGGTTCTTTTGGACTGTAAATGCTTCTTTTGTGGCCCTCATCTCATCTAAAAGCTTCTGATCCTGCATTTGCAGGATGCGCAGATACTCCGCTTTTTTTACTAAGGTATCCCAGGTGTTTGAGCCAAGCAACACCAGAAGCGGCGAGGTATCTCCGGACTTGTATCTTTCCCTCATACGCTCCTGCAATACATTTGTTTGAAAATCAATTGAATCTACTAGGCTTTCTATCCTTTGGGAAAGGTTTTCTATGTCTATTGTGAGCTCCTCAAGAAGTTCTGTTCTTTTCTGTATTTCTGATATGGAGTTCTGGATCTTAAGCTCTGTAAGGCTTATTTGGGCATCAAAATAAGCAAGCTCTCCTTCTAATGTTTTGACCTCACCAAGGGCTTTATCTCTTTTATCCAGAGCCGACTGGCATTGATCTCGTAAAACTGAGTCTTCTATTTCCTTACATTCATCAACAATCGCATTTGCACTTCTGGAATAAATCACCGAGAGGGCAACAACTAAAATGAGGAGATGTAGTTTAGTTTTCTTAAACATATAAGAGTTAATACTTGAGGTATTTCTTAATCGCAGTTTGACTTCCAAGGTAACCTAAAAGCCCGCCAAAAATCAGAAGTAGTACTACCAGGATAATTAGAAAGATCCAGCTTAAAACCCTAACTCCCGGCAAAATAAAAACTGTCGAGGTTGCCCCGAAAAGCCCCAAAAACTTTATCGAAGTGAAAAATATCAGCAGTACAACCGAGGCAATAGTAGCCGACACTAAGCCAAAAAATAGGCCTTGAAATAAAAGTGGACCTTTTACATAGTCGTCCGTAGCTCCAACCAACTTCATAATTTCTATCTCATCACCTTTGGAGTCAATTGTTACCCTAAGAGTTGACATTACAATCGCAAAAGAAAGCCCGAGGAAAATTAAAACTAAACCTCCTCCAACAATATAAATTACATTCGCCCAATACCTGAACCTTTCAATTACATCTCTAAAAAACTTTACTTCTTCAACACCTTCCAAAGATTCAAATTCAGTTGCCAAAGATGACAAGTCAGACAAACGTTGCGCACGGATTTCTAAACTTGCCGGTAGAATATCTTTTGAAACTGCTTCCAACAAAATAGGCTCGTCCTTATTTATATCCGTAAAAATCTGGAAGGCTTGTTCTTTTGAAATATAACGGACGTTTAAAATTCTTTCATCAGCTTCAAATCTGCTTTTTAGGGCTAGAATTTCACTTTCAGGGTATTTGTCTTCAAAAAATAGCGTAACCTGAGCCTGCTCCTCTAAACTTTTTATCGCCGTTTGCATTCCAACCGCCGTACCAAAGAAAAAGCCTAAAATCACAAAAGTTACCGTCATAACGGCAATATTTGAAAGTACTAGGAACTTCTCACGTGAATATAGGGTCTTTAAACTATCTAAATGCTTGATCAATGTGCTATTCATCATATTTTCCTTCTTTCTTATCTGAAGTAAGTTTACCTTTTTCTAGCCTTAAAACCCTCTTTTTCATTTTATCGACAATTTTGTAGTCGTGCGTGGCCATAATGATAGTTGTGCCCAAAGAATTAATTCTTTCCAAAACCTGCAAAACATCATCCGTGGCTTTACGATCAATCATGCCTGTTGGTTCATCAGCTACCAAGATTTCAGGTTCATGTGCAAGTGCTCTGGCAATAGACAGTCTTTGTATTTCACCACCCGAAAGCTGCTTAGGAAAATGCTCTGCCTTATCTGATAAACCCACCAGTCCCAAAACATTTGGGACAATATTTTTAATTTCGTTAAGCGTGGCGCCCGCAACTTCCAATGCCACCGCGACATTTTCAAAAACATTTTTCGAGTTCAAAACCTTAAAGTCCTGAAAAACAACTCCTATCCTTCGTCTTAATTCCGGCAGCCTGTCGTGGGGAAGGTCAAAGATATTCACCAAACTGCTCACAGTTTCTACGTCCGAAGCAATACTCTCTACCGCTTCGGCATCCTCAACCGCACCTAAACCCTCAAACCAAATTTCACCTTCAGTAGGTAGCTCTTCCCTTATCAAAAGCTTTATCAGGGTCGTTTTTCCGGCTCCTGAAGGCCCAACCAAAAACACAAACTCGCCTTTTTCCACCTTAAAGGACACATTATCTAAAACCCTATCGTCCACATCGTAATCTTTAGTTATATTTTTATATTCAATTTGAGCCATTTTTGATTACTACCTTATCAACCATGAGATAATCTTCGTTTTTTACAGTTTTGTCTTCTTCACCGTAAACTGTACCGTAATGTCCCTCGGCAATTTCAAGCTTTTGGTCTTCGGCCTTTAGCAAAATTATATCGTTACCATTTTTATCCACCAAAACATATGAAATTTCATCTTCTAAATGTAAACGTGGTTCTATAAAAGTTATCGTTCCTTCATAAAAAGCCTGTTCGGTAGGTGTTTTCTGAGACAAGGCTTCTTGAGCCGCTTTTCTTTCGCCGATTTTTCCAACAACATAACCTACACTTAAGCCAAGGATGAGAAAGGTAATAAAAATATAAATAAGGAGCCTGGTAAGACTTTTCCCTTTGTAATTAGCGAGCAGTTCGGGCATAAGCCCATTATACCTTGTGTGAAAGGGAGCGCAAACCCACCTAAAAGGTTTAGCCCAGCCCCGCTTGCATAACATCCTAATAAAGATTATATTGAGCCGGTACTAGTAAGCCTGCTTATCCTGCTTTCCTAGCCCATGAAAACTAAATACTGTTGCGAAAGCAACTATGACCTACTTTGAGATAAAAGCCATAATTGAAGATGGCGAGGGCCCGGTTGGGGGCCACGTAGTTTATCTCTTTAGCAAAGAGAGGAAAATTCTTCTCCCAATTAAAGTCAACGAAAATTCAGCCAGAGAAATCTTAGCCGCCCGCGAACCTTACCACGAACCTAGGCCTCACATTCATGATACAACCAAAAGACTTATAAATGCTTTGGACGGAAAAGTTGAAAAAGTAATCATAAGCGGTTACGACAATGAAATATTTTACTCTTACATAAGAGTTAGACATGGTGAAAAAGAATTTGATATTGACGCAAAACCAAGTGACGCTATTGCCATTGCTCTTAGAACTAAATCGCCCATTTATGTTGAGCGGGGGGTTGTGAACCAAATAGGAATAAATATTACACCGGAATTGTTGAGTGAAAAGCTATAATTTCTCGGAAACGTTTTTGTTGTGCTCTTCTAAAGTTGTAGCGTAGTGAGTAATTCCGTTTTTATCTGTTAAATAATAGTTGTAAGGCGTATCAGTGTAGTTTAGAACAGCTTCTATTGCTTGAGCTCCGGGGTTAGAAATTGGTGTGGGAGGAAGTCCTGCATGTACTCTTGTGTTGTAGGGGCTATCATAAGCTAAATCACCGGCCGTTAATTCTCTAGGCCACCAGTTTACAAGTTTTGCGTCCTCTTCTGCTGGCCAGCAATCTTCTAAAGTCCAAAGCTCCACCTCCATACCATCCGCCGGGGCACAAACCTGCAAAGCCGCCACGGCGTACTGCGTTGTGGCATCAGCACCCAAAAGTTCATCATTTTTCCAGCGTTTAATTAAGATTCCGGCAACAACGGGCCTGTCTTCTTCGTCAGAAACTTCGCGCTCAACGATTGAGGCAAAAATTATAGCTTCTGTTTTTGTAAGGCCTGCGGCTTCTAAAGCTCTTGGAGCTAAGATGCCGGCAGTTTTTTCTTCAAATGTGATTCCTAAAAGCTCAACGATTTCCTCTTCATCAACGTCAGCGTTAAAAAAATATGTGTCCGGAAATAAAAATCCTTCTTTGTCTTTTGCTAAGGTTAAAAATTCATTGTAATCAACGTTTTCAAACTGTTCACTTGCGGCCAAAGCGTATTCTTCAACCCTCCAGCCTTCAATAAAAGTAATTGAAGCGTCGTTTGTTCCGTGTTGAAAAATTAAGGCAAGTTCCGCAACAGACGCACCTGCTGGAATATTATAAACACCCGCCTGAATTTTTGTATGTAGGCCTTGCGAAAAAAGATGTACCTTAAAGAGAAAATCAGAATTTACCAAACCTTGCGCGTGAAGCCTACTGGCAATTGACGAAATAGCCTCACCTTCCTCAATTTGAAACTGCGCCTCTTTAAAACCCTGAGCCGGACGGTTGAGAGCAATATTGTAGTAGGTATAAGTTAAAGCCGGCAAAACTACCAAAAGCAAAACAAAACCCAACGCAATGTAGAATTTCTTATATTTCATGTTTAAAGTGTGGAATTTGGAAGAGTCGATGTTTTCCATGTGATTTATATTAACACAGCCTACGGATCCCTGTGCGTACCTGGACTATAGGGCGGTTTTACTGTATAATCCCCACGTAGGAAGCAGAACGATCGCTCTTGCCTAACCGTAAGAGAGGAAAGTCCAGACTGCGTAGAGCAAGGGGATGGGGCGTAAGCTCCAATTGGTAACAACTGGTGTTTCAAAGGCGAAAGTCTTTGGAAATAGAATCTGAATCAACAGGTTCTAAGAGCAACAGTGACGATGCTTTTTCTAAATTTGCTTTGTCAAACACGGAAAAGTAGTGCAACGGGCAATCCCACCCGCAGCAATCCACGAACGCACCGTTTGAGGCTGCTCGCCGAGGTGCAAAGATGGAGCCTAGATAGATGATCGAAATGGCGCAAGCCAAAACAGAATCTGGCTTATTCGCATCCTACAGAAAAGTTTAACGTGGGGAACCCAACCGAAAGGTTGGGTTTTTCACCAATTAGAGATGTTAAGAGTTATAAGTGAGAACTTTTTTCGCAATCAACACAAGAATCATTGTAAGTGGAACCGCAACAATTGCCCCAACCGCTCCAAAAAACTGACCACCAATAAGAAGCGCGATTAAAATCACCAAAGGACTAAACCCGGAAACTTTCTGCATAATTTTTGGAACCAAAACAGTATTTTCAAGTTGCTGAATTATTAAAAATAAAATAATTACACCAAATCCTTTTGCAGGGGATGCAGCAAAACCTACAATTGCGGCAAGGACCCCGGCTATCACAGGTCCTAAAATCGGAACGATTTCCAGTAAGCCCGCTACTAAACCAAGCGCCAGCGGGTAATCAATACCTAAAACTACTAACCCAAGAAAACTTGCTGACCCGACAATAAGCATAAGAAGTAACTCGCCCCTAACCCAATGTCCAATATTAACTTCAACTTCAGCAACGATCTCGGAAATTAACTGCTTGGTTTTTCCGCCAAACATTCCAATAAAAAGCCTTTTTAAGTTCTCCCAGTCTAAAGACATATACAGAGACAAAAAGAGGACACTCATAACTGCCACAATGTTTGAGAAAAGTGAGAAGGTCTGATCAACAATATCTCCGGAAAGATTTGAAAGCTGGGGAATAACATCTTGAATGCTTAGTTCAAAGTCTTCCAAACCCGGAATCACAGAAAAAATACCAGACAAATTAAGTAAAAGTTTTTGAGCCTGCGAAATTACGGGTGGTAAACCAATTGTAAAAATAAACACAACAACAGTTATAAAAAGGGTGAATGTTAGGGCAACTGCAACACCCCTGCTTAAAAGTTTGTTTAAGACTGTCCGTTTTCTGAAATACTTAACGGTTGGCTCAAGCGCTAAAACTACAAACAGCGAAATTAGAAGGGTCGCAAAAATTGGAGCAAGACGGTAAAGAATCCACAGCAAAAATAGGATACTTAGAGCGGTAAGGACAACTTTTATTGTTGTTACGACTTGTTTATCCATTAGTTAGATTCTACATTATTGAGCCACTTTATGTCTTTGTTTTTCTTAAAGTAAGTTTGCTGACGACGGATGTAGGCGTGTAGGTCAAATTTAGCCTGCTGTTTTGCTTCATCTTCTGAAAGTTGGCCAACTAGAAAAGCCTTGGTGCTTTTGTAAACTATGCCATTTAACGGCCGCGTCTCTCCAAAGCCCGCGGAAATTAAGTTTTGAGTTTCGGGGAGTAGTCCATTTTGCCAAATACTGTCTAACCAGACATCTGCTCGCTCATATAAAACTTCGCGGGAAACATCTAAACCTGTGTATTCAAATTTTACGTTTTGCAAATAGGGCAGGGGAGTAGGGGAGTGATTTTTTCCGGTTTCTATTTCGATTGCCCGAATTAAACGAACATGATTGTTTTTATCTATCTTTTCATACGCTTCTGGGTTTAACGACATCAGTTTTTTCTGAAGTTCGGAAAGACTTAGCTTTTCCAGTTTATTTCGAAGATTAAAGTCAGGTTTTACCCGCGAAGGCTTCGCGCGACCTGTGAACATATCGATAAAAAATCCAGTTCCGCCAACTAGGTATACGGCCTTTCCCTGCTCCAGAAGTTCTTGTGCCTTTGGCAGCGCCCACTTAGCAAAATCGTAAGCTGAAAAATACTCATCCGGGTTGATTAAATCGTAACCCCAAACCTTAATACCATCTAAAACCCAGTGATTTTTGCCTTTTTCCACCTTAATTTTGGTATTTATAGGCGTTTTGCCGGTACCTATATCCATTCCCTTGTAGATCTGGCGGGAGTCGGTGGAGATTATTTCACCGTTAGAGCGTTTGCACAAATCCAAAGCTGTAGAAGTTTTTCCAGACGAAGTTGGGCCTAGAATAACAAAAATAGTTGCCATAATTGCAAGTATATCAGGCGAGTGATAGCATAGAGCCTATAAAGGAGACTGCGATGGACGATAAACCTGAAAAGAAGGCTTGGCACGCGGACCTTACTTATCATTTCATGCCGCCAAAATGGCGAGGGGCGGAAGAAGTTGAACCTTGGTGGCTTCCCGCGCTTTACGTAGTACTCCTACTTGCAGTGATCTGGGTAGCGGGACAGGCGCTCGGGGCAATTGCTCTGTTGCGTCAGTTAAACTAACTTGGAAAAGGGAAGGAGGAACACATGGTTCTAAAAGTAAACCCGCGTCAGTTGTTTGCATTTCAGTTAGTGGTGCTAGCTATAGTCGGGCCACAAAACGCACGATTGGGATCAGTCGAGAATCCGGTAACGGTGGGTCCGGCGGTCATGCTTGCCGTAATTCTTGTGGCCGTTCTGCTCCTGGCAGGCGTTTTGGGAATGAGCTTTATCGTGATGGATCTTTCCGAAACTGGGCCCACATACCAAAAGAAGCTTCCACCTATAACCAAACGGAGGTGGTGGGGAGGTGTATTTAACTTCTCAGCTGGTTTTTTCTGGGTGGCGTTCTTGCTAGATCTTCTGTATAAAATCCCTGGCGGGGATATTCTGGCGACCTCGCTGGTGATTCTGCTGGGAATTTTCATGATAGTGGGAGAGGCGAGGGGCAAACCACTCGTAAAATTTCGATTTGTTTAGCGTCAGACAAAAGGCTGGAGAAATCTGGCCTTTTTGTTTCGTGCTAAAATTTTCTTATGCACCTAATCATCCTTCCCGGAAACTCAAAACAATATAACGAGCAGGGGCTTTACGACTCGGCCAAACATCTTAACGATCTTTTTGAATCTGTAACAACTCACGTTTACGAACATTGGAAGGCCGGAACGGGTGAGGAACACGGAGATACAAAACTTGAAGCACAGAAACTTGAGGAGGAAGCAAAAAGTTTAGATGGCGATTATGTAATTTACGCAAAATCAATTGGGTCAATCATAACCGTTCGCGCAGTTAGCGAAGGAAAAATTTCCCCAAAAAAATGTGTTTTTGTTGGGTCGCCTTTTGGAGAAAGGGGACCCGAATTTGACAGGTGGGCATCAGAATTTAAAATTCCAACGCTTTTTATTCAACAAACAGACGATATGTTTTTTAAACACGCCAATCTTGAAAAGTATTTGGCGAAAAACTGGGGCGGGAAGTATAAGCTGATAGAAATTCCAGGCGAAAACCACGCCTATGATAATTATGAGGAAATAAAGGGCTGGATCAAAGAGTTTATAAGGTAGTCTTTACAATTATTATCCTATAGGATATAATGCCCGCAGTTTAAATCTGACCTAAATCTAGGAGGTTTCTGTGGGATTCGTAAAAAAGGTGGCACAGTCCGATTTTACCTGGTCGGCTTTGTTGGGTTTGGGGGTGAAATTTCTCCCATCTCCACTTTTAGCAACCGAACTCGGACTTGCTGTAATCTTGGCGGCTATAGGAGGTGTGGCGTTCATCATAAGCTACAACCTTGCCCTCTTGATAGCACCCGATCTGAAAAAGGTAGCTGTAGTTCCCTTTACTGCTGGGCTTTTTCCAGCGATGTATGGGGCGATGTGGCCTGCAACCGTAATGCCAACTTCTACAACCGTTCTTGGAGGGATTTTCGGGGCCATCCTGGTTGGTATGATCACTGGCGGGATTTGGTTCTTCTTGGCTCTGTTGATTGAACACCGCCGAAGCCAAGCACGAACTTCCGATTCGTAGTAAGTCCGATCTGTAAAATGAGAGGGTGTAGGCCTATTTTAATTTAGGCTTGCACTCTCTCCACACCCTCATAAGTTCCGCATGTCTCCACTTTTTCTCTTCTAACGAAACGTCATCTTCATACAATTTCTCCGCAGGTGTCCCTTTTCGTACTGAATACATGCTAATAAACGCCACGTTAAACGGAATGGTTTGAAAAAGCTTTACTGTATCCATAAACTGTTCGCGAGTTTCGCCGGGAAATCCAACAATAATGTCTGTTCCAAACTCAACGGCGGGCTTAGCTTTTTTAATTTGATGTAGTAGGGAAGTAAACTCTTCGATAGTATGACGTCGGTTCATTCTCTTAAGCACGTCGTTATTTCCGGACTGCACTGCAATGTGTAAAAAGTTATCAATTTTTGGAAGTTGGATTGTTTCAATAAGGTCGGTTGTAAAATCAAATGGATTTGACGAAATGAAACTTAATTTTTCCAAGCCCTCTACTTCATGAACTTTTCTTAGCAAATCGGCAAACGGCAGCTTATCATCACTTCCCGCTCTTATCGCAAACTTCTCATCCCACGTTAATCCCCAAGAATTTACGTTTTGGCCACAAAGCATAATATGTTTAAATCCGCGCATAATTAAATGCGAAACTTCTTTTAAAATTTCTTCTTCACTTCGCGAAATTTCTTTGCCGCGCGCATAAGGAACAACACAAAATCTGCAAAAGTTATCGCAGCCAAAAGAAATATTTACGTAACCGATTTTATTATTTTCATCAGGACTATCTACTCGTGGAAAAGCATTGTCAGAGGCCCACTCCCCTATTAAGTCGTTGGTCTTTAAGATTTGCGGAATGTCCGGAATTTGAGATGGGTTTATATATTCGTTAACCCACGGAGTTCGCGCTTTTAATTCTTCGAATTCATATCTTTGACGCTCTCCAGTTACCGAACCTACCATGCACCCTGCCATAATCGTAAAAGGGCGATTTTTCATACGCTTTAATTGCTTGCCCAAGCCGTAAACCTTATCCTCGCTTTTTTGGCGAACGGAGCAGGTATTTACGATAAAAACATCGCTTTTTAGATAGTCGGGCGATTTTTCAAACCCCAGCGCCTCTAAAACCCCCGCCATGGTGGAAGAGTCGGCCATGTTGGCCTGACAGCCATAAGTTAGTATGTTGTAAGTTTTTGGCTTGTATTCCATGTTGTGGGATTATCTCACACTACTGCCATTCTCCATTCTGATTTCGGGAATAAGGAGAATAGGCTTGTCTTCACTGGTAGAGTCTAGAGCCAGCAACATCCCCTGCGACTCCTCACCCATCATTTTGCGGGTCTCAAGGTTCGCAAGAAAAATAATTTGTTTACCTTTTAAATCTTCCGGCGGGTACCACTTTTTAATTCCCGCTAAAACCTGTCGTGTTTCTCCATCGCCAACATCTAAAGTTAGTTTAATCAACTTTTCCGAACCTTCAATAGATTGCGCCTCAATAACTGTGGCTGATCTTACATCAAGTCTGGCAAAATCCTCATAAGAAATAGTTTGTTTTAAATCCTTCATAGCAATCATTTTAGCAGTATAATTCACGAATGGGCACACATAAAGAAAAATTTCTCGAGCTGGCTAAAACGACGAACAGAATAATTATCACCAGTCACGTTTCGCCCGATTCGGACGCGATTGCAAGTTGCCTCTCAATGTATCGTTGGGTTAAAAATAACTTGCCGGACAAAGAAGTTCACATTTTTTATGAAAATCTCGAAAACGCGGACTATAACTACCTGGCGCTTTACGAGAAAATCGAGTGGGTTAATAACTTGCCCGCAAAATTAAAAGGCGGTGATATGTTGGTACTGCTTGATGGAACACCACTGCATAGGTTTACAAAGTATCCGGAAGAAATAAAAACAGACAGTTATATGACTTATTGCATTGACCACCACGAGCCAGAAGAAAACAATCACAATTACTGGATAACGGAGCCGCTTACAACTTCCTGCTGCGAACTAGTTTCGCGGTACTTTTACACAGATAAGGAATTGGAAGAAAAGGTTGCGGCAGAAACTTTACTAACAGGTATTCTTGCAGACACGGGCTCGTTTGCTTTTGTGGACCAAAGATCTACAAGTGTTTTCATAGAAGCAAAAAGGATAGTAGAAAACGGCAAGATAAGAATTGACGAGCTGCAACGAAAAATTTCCTCGATTAAACCCTCGGAATACGAGCTGGCCAAGATATTTGTTGCTAACTCGAAAAATGTAAAAATACGAGAGGATTTGCCGGGATTAACATACTCCTACATTAACAAAACAGGTGTTGAAAATTATACTGAAAGTGAAGTGAGTGGCGGGTATCACGTCTTTGTAACCAGATTCATGAGGCAAATAGAATCTTATACCTGGGGCTTTGTTATAACACCAACTAAAGACGAGTACAGGATTTCATTTAGATCATCTACGGGCGCGCCAAATGTACAGAAGATAGTTAAAGAATACTTTGACGGCGGGGGCCACATTATGGCCTCAGGAGGAAAGTTATCCCTTGACGCTGCAAAAGATACAAAAGAAGCAGCAGGGGTGGTCTTGGATAGAATTAAAAACGCAAAAATAGAAATTGTTCCTGAAAATTAAGGGGTTGCTCCGGTTCCTTTGGCCTCCAACTCCTTCGCTACTTCCTCAAGCTGCTGTTTCATTGATTTTTCTATAGCCTCTGGCATTCCCTCAAAATCAGGTAAAAAGAAATATGTATTCTTTGGAAAATTCTCCGTATCTTCATCCACACCGTCCCAAATAATCACGGTGGCAAGCCCAGCACCAGTAGAAGCCTTTGATCCGACAATCGTGTCTTCAAACACTATCGTATCTTTCGCTCTAACACCCAGAAGCTTCAAGGTCTTTTTATAGATCTCGGGACTTGGTTTTCGCTTTTTAACTTCATCGCCTGCAACTATTGCATCAAAAACGTTTTGGTCAGCACCCAACCTTTTTAAAACCACGTCCGTTACATCTCTATCGGTATTTGTGGCCAGACCTAATTTAAATCCTTTCTCTTTCAAATACCTCGCTAGGGTCCAGAACCCGTCTAGCGCCTCAACCTCTGCATGAAGTTCCAGATATTTACTTTTTGACCTATTTTCCAACTCCTCGGGGGAAAGTTTTGTATTAATACTTGGGTTTGTGTGTAAAAGATGCGTCCATCTTTCCAAATTGTTTAACCCGTGATCATAGTCACGCGAAACCCAACCCGCTCCAATTTCCTCCAAAACCGCGTCTATAGCCTGATTTTGAAAGGGCTGCGAATCTATGATTGTGCCGTCCAAATCAAAAATAACCGCCCTTTTCCCTTTAAACAAATCATACATCTCAATTTTCCTTCGAAGAAAAGCGCGGACGGTTTGATAAATAATGTTAATAGGACCGCCAATCGTATTAATAGGAATCGCTGTCCAAGGGTCGCCGGCAAAAAGCCAAATATACAAAGCATAGATAAATCCAATCCCCAAGTAGATGTAAAGGAAAATCATAAGATAAGGTTAGCAGAGCTTGCAGCCCCTAACAACCCATGCTAGATTTTGTTTATGCACAAAGACAATGACTTAACCCACGATCATGAAGAAAATACGTACGATGTGCCCACAAATGCCCAATTTATTTGTCCAAATGATGGAAAAATTGACCGAGACGACGTTATATTTTTATGCAATAAGTGCGAACAGGCCGATATGATTTATAAGGATGGGATTTACATGTGTCCGGCATGCCTAAATCCTGGAGAAAACTTTGAGTGTTTAATCTGTGAATCTAAAGAAGTAAAAATGCAAATGAAAAAATAGATTTACTTTTCTAGGTTTTCCTGCAACTCGTTATAGTATCTCTTCAAAATTAGTGCCGCAGAATAATGATCGGCTGTTTTTCTTCCCTCTCTGGAAATTCCCGATCTTATTGCACCCGCTATCGCTTCTTGTGATGAGTCAAATTCGTTCATAAATTCCACCGGTTTTTTTAATCGTATTCTTAGAAGCTTGGCAAAGCGGCGCACTTCCAAAGACTGATTTGTCTCTCTTCCTTCTTCATCAACCGGTAAGCCCATTATTATTTTTGATACTTTATTCTCTAAAGTGGTACGGGAAATTTCGGAAATTACAACATTGGAATCGTTTGAATTAATAACTTTTAGCGGGGAGGCTAGGCCGACGCGTCCAAAGGCCAATCCAGTGTTTTTCCCGCCGTAATCAACTCCAAGCAAAATTTCTTCTTGCACGACAGGCGCCACGGTTATTCCCTTTCCACGGTCAACGAAATGTTTTCTACGTTTTTCGGAAGCCTGCTCAAAAACGGAATGTTAGGGGTCATTTTTATTTCATAAGTTTTAATGTTGCGTACACTTCCCAGGATTTGCTCAGCATTACTAAACGAAACGCCAAGAAGTTTTTGTTTCAACTCATCTTCATTTACTTCCGGAATAACGTAGGCTTTTATAGTCACTTGTAAGTCGGCCTGAGATACACTCAAAACATTGGCGTCTGTGTTTCCTAGAATTTCAACATTTGTTTCGCGCTCTTCTGTCGAAAGTTCAAAACCCTGTGGAACAAAACCTTTTAGCAAATCATCTAAAATAGCGTTTAGGTCTTGTTTATTGTAAGCCAGCCCCTGAAAACTTACGGTTTGTGTTAGTTCCAGTTCTTCAACCTCGTCGTCCAATTTCGCGTTGAATTCTTCTTTAACCAAAGAGGCAACGTGGGAATCGCTTATTAAAACCTGGTCCCCTACGGACGCCCCCTTTAAAGCCTCGCCACCCTTTGCGCTTATCTGCGTAAACAACTCGTCCGACAAAGTATCCATATCGACCTGGGAGACAACGCTAACTATATCGCTAGAACCGCCATCTATATCTTCTACAACCTCAGCGGTAAAATCATCCGGATCAAAATCTTCAAATTCTAAACTTTTCCCATCATCTAAATTGTAATCGGAACCAATCTCAACCGCTGTAACCTCCACCTCAGCAGTACCTGCAGTCTTAGTGCCCTCCGCCTGTTCACCGTGGGGAACAGTAACATCGTCATCCAAAGTATAAAAGAGGTCATCATCATCTTTTGAATATAATCTCTCACCACTATCAAAATCTTTATCCGCAGTAACACTCCAATTCTCGATTTTTATTTTTCCAGTTGCCTTCTCACCCACCGTCTTTTCACCGGTTGTGGGAGTGGTTTTTGATTCAACAAGTACACCCTCAACAATTTTTCCCGCCAACACATGTCCTGTCACATCGTTTTGAACATTTGGCTTAACTTGAATTTCCACACTTTTAATTAGCGGTTGCGAATTTACCACCACCCGAATTTCAGCTTTTGGGACTTTCCAAAAGAGGTGATATACGCCAAAACTTAGCGCAGCAACTAAAACTGCCAAACCCATGATAAGAGGCGTTTTTCCTTTAAGGGAGGCTTGCGGAGGCCTTAGATTCTTCAAAAAGGCTAAGGAAATTACCGGCAGGGCAATCGGAAGTTTTCTTTTTCCTCCCATCACACCACCACCGGAAACTTCATCCAAAGTTACAGTTCTTGAAACAAAATCGCTTGAGGAACCCTCTCCCTCACCTTCAATAAAATCGATAATTGTTTGCCCCGCCTCATCTGAAGTAACAAATGAAATTTCTTTTTTCAAAACTTCAGCTTCCTTTTTCAAAAGTTTTAGGTTCAGACTGTTCTCAAACAAAACCGAGCCCTCTGGAATAATAAACTCAACATTTTCTTCGTGGGAAGTTTTTAGTTTTTTTATTGCGGCAAGTACGCCTTCGTGAATTTCAAGCGTTATTGTCATTCAATAAATCCTTTCAGCTCCAAAAATACCAAAGATAAAGACGCTGGAATTATATCTTCAAGCCCATGCGCTTTTCCGGTTCTATCAACAACAAGTTTCAAATCTTCCATCGAAAGTTTACTAAATTCCGGAGGAGATTTAAACGCAATAGATTTTGCCCAAGGTTCTTTGCTCACAACTTCATAAATATCAGGTAGTTCCGCTCCGCCGCCTACTAAATACACGTTTGGCGCAAAAGTTTTTACCCCTGAAAACTCTTGGAACAATAATTCCACGCCGTGAAGCCAAATATCCAACAAATTATCCATATATCCGCGAACTAAAAGTGCGTCACTTTCAGCTAGTCGCCCATATGAATACTCAATCTTTTTATGTTCCGCGTCCTGAAAAGACATATCCATGTTTCGGCTTAACTCTTGAGTAAAATGAGTTCCTCCAATATCCAAACTTCGCGTGTCAACAATTCCACCGCTAAAAATAACTCCAACTTCTGTCATCTCCCCTCCAATATCCATAATCACTCCATCAAAGTCAGCTTTTTTCGAATAACCTAAAGACTTTACCAGCGAATACATTGTGGAACCAACTGCTGTAACTTCTAAACCTGCGCTTTCGGCAACTTCCTGCAAAATATCAAGATGGTATGCCGGAACAAATGAAGTAAAAACTGCAAACTCAATTTTCTGACCCTGCATGCCAACCGGTTCTTTAACAGCCTGCCCGTCTACTTTTGTATAAACAACCGACGAAGTTACCATCTGGACGGCAGTTTCCGCAGCACCCGTTACTTCCAAAAGTTTTGATTGAATTTGATCGTGGGCGGCGTCGTAAGTTTTAGCAAAAATACCGTCAACCTCTTTGGCCGAAATTGGAGAACCACTCCCCCGTGTTACCCGAACTGTAGTCATTAAACCGTACGCCACATTCCCGCTAACCCCAAAAATTGCCTGGGTTATTGGTTCGTCGCCGTTGCAGGCCATAGAGGCGGCAAGGGTCACGGCTTTCGCAACATCTTCTGCATCAACAATTACTCCACCGCGGGTGGATTCCTCCAGAAGTGGACGTTTACCAATACCAATAATTGCCGCAACCGGACCTTTCTCCGTCTTTTCAACATCAAACGCCATAACTTTTACGGAATTTGAACCAATATCAACGGTTAAAAAACGGGAAGATTCTTCTTTTTTGCCGAAATTCATAGGCAGCTTCATAGTTAATTAGAGTATAGAGGACTTGGTGGTTCCTTTCCACCAAAGGGGTTAAAAGCCCTTTATAGTGTAGGTTGTGCTACTAACATCCCACCCAACTAGGCTATTACCAAACTTTTTCTTCAATTTGTCTGTAATTTCCTCAAAGAACTTTTCATGAGTTCCTTTAGCCCCATCTTCTTTCTCATAGGTAAACCCAATTGCACGCTGATCTTTGCTCGCCCAACGAATGTAAAGATATTTGTACCTTTCATCTTTTGCCCACTCTTCAGCAACTTCCTGCAACACTTCTAGCGGAACACTTTCATGAAACTTCCACAAGCCTGTTGTTAAGTTTGTCATTTTTTCCATTTATAACACCTCCTTAAAACAAAATATCCGCAGAGCCTTTCCACGGATTATAAATACTACCTACTATTAAATTGTCTTGCGATCGCTTTGGACCGCGGAAAGAAAAGGAATGGAAAGGAACCGAGTACATTATAGGTCACAACCGGTTTCGCGTCAACTCCCAAGGCTGTCTTTGAAAGTATCGGCCGAAGTTGATCTGGAAAGGTTTGAGTGCTTTTCCATTTCGGCTTTGAACGCTTCTTCGCTTATGACCACATCTTTTTCCGCCAGAATTTCACGGGTAATTTCAAAAGGAAAGCCATGGGTCTGGTACAAGTCAAAAGCGAACGCCGCGTCAATTTCGGAAGGCTCTTTCTTCTCGATCTCTTTCCAACCCTTCTCCAAAGATTTACCAAACTTTCCAACCTCCCCCTCCACAACCTCACGAGCTAATTCCTTAATATTTGGGTTGCGAAAGAAACTCACTCCGTAAATATCTACAACCTTGCCACACAAAACTCCAAAATCTTCTACTTTGTATAAACCGTCCCCCAACTCATACATTTTCACTACCGACCTTCTTATTAACCTTCTTAAAAGATAACCTTGAGTTTTGTTGGTAGGTATTACTCCTTCGTCAATTAGAAATGTTGCGGCTTTTAGGTGATCGGCGACAATCTGCATCTTTCCTTTGTTGCCACTCTCTACGTATTTAACCCCAGTAGCATCCTCAATTACTTGAATTAGTGGCGCGTATAAATCTGTAGTAAAAACATCCGCATTATCATTTACCGCTGCGGCAATCCTTTCCAAACCCCCACCAAAGTCCACGTTTTGCTGGGGAAGTTTCTCAAATTTTCCTTCGCCCACTTTTTTGAACTGCATAAAAACCGAATTGGCAATTTCAAGGTATTTGCCGCAGTCACAGTTTGGATGGCACTTTTCACCAAACTTTGGGTCGTGTTCTATATCAAATTCGTAAAAAATTTCGGAATCAGGGCCCCCTGGTTCACCAATTGGCATTACATCAGGGCTTCCAGCTCTGCTCCACCAGTTTTTCTCAACACCGTAATAAAAAATTCGCTCGCCAACCTTTGCTTCAATGTCTTTTTCTTTAAATAAACGCTCCCAGATTTCTGCTGATTCTGTATCTTTTGCAATTCCGTTTTTCTCATCACCTTCAAAAACCGTTACAAAAAGTTTTTTAGGATCAAGCTTTAGTTCATCAACAAGAAATTCAAAAATCCATCTTAGCTGTTCTTCTTTCCAGTAATCCCCAAAAGACCAATTGCCAAGCATTTCAAAAAAAGTTGTATGCCGGTTATTACCAACCTCATCAATATCGACTGCCCTAAAACATTTTTGTGAGTCAACAATTCTGGAGCTTCCTGAAGGGTACCTTTCTCCAAGCAGGTATTTAATCATCGGCTGCATTCCAGAACCTGTAAAAAGGGTGGTTGGATCGTTTTGAAGAACTAGGGGAGCTGAAGGAACCATTTCATGGCCCTTTTCCTTAAAGTAATTGATGTATTTTTCGCGGATTTCGTTTGAGCTTAAAGACATGTGGGTAGTATAGCCTATGGGTAAAACGACTAAAACAAGTCCTTAATCCTCTGCTTTGCTTCATCTGAACCCCCAGCAGGAGACTCGTCTTCAGTCAAAAATCCAATTCTCTCGTTAATATACTTCTCAACCTCAGCCGCAGGTGTTCCGTACTTTTCGCGCGAAGCGGTCCTTATTTTTTCGGCAACGCTTTTATCTCTCGTAACAGCTTGAACTTCTTCCCAATTCAAATTCCCTGAGAATGGCTTTGTTGGATGGCCATCAATTAAAATTTTCATGTAGTAATGCCCCACGGGATTATTTATTAAATCGTTTTTGGTAAACGGAGCAAACTGAGTTTCCAAATACTCGGCGTCATCTGAACCAATACGGTAAGAGATTAGCGTTCCAACGTTTCCAAAGATTGCGTTTTTAATTTCATCTGTAAGTTGGCCTATAAATTGGTTTGCGACAATTAAATCCAATTTGTACTTTCGCGCCTCAGATAAAATTGTTACAAAATCAGGCGTTGCAAAGTTTTGAAACTCATCAACATACAAATAAAAGTCCGGAAAATCCGTTTTGCCAAGCAGAGTGTGCCTTCCCATCGCTGCCGCCAAAATCTTTGGAACTAAAATTAAGCCTAAGAAATTAGAGTTTTCTTCGCCAATTTTGCCTTTTGATAAATCAACCAACAAAATCTTTTTCTCCTCCATAATTTTGCTAAAGTTTAAGGCTGATTTTGGTTGTCCTATGATATTTCGCATAATTTTCTCGGTAACAAAGCGGTCAAACTTTGAAACAAAATAACCAACCTTTTCGCTTTTGTGAAAATCTGAAGTATTGGCCATCTCATCAGTCCAATACCTACGAACCAATGGATCGGTAACTTTGGGCAAAAACTTTTTGTGATACTCGCTGTCAATCAAAAGCCTCAAAACATCAACCAAGGTGCTCCCCGGCTCAACCATCGCGGTAAGCATCACGTTTCGAACTGCACGCTCAAGCTGGGGCCCAATAATTCCGGTTTTGTTTGGATCGTACAGTTTATACAAAAGCGCAATAAAAGCATTGATGATCATGTTTTTCTGCTCTTCCGTTTCCGCTTCTAAAATGTTTAAACCAAGTGGCCGCTCTGTGT
>Ga0155176_101_pt6 | contig 18860 bp, 22 predicted proteins | sample RifCSPhighO2_01_FD_106144 | JGI IMG/M metagenome (GOLD analysis project Ga0155176, IMG submission 106144) | candidate division WWE3 bacterium RIFCSPHIGHO2_01_FULL_42_13 | reverse complement strand
TCGGGCGGAATCATTTCGAGTAGTCCGTCTATGTCTGAACCATGAGGATCAATAACACATAAGCCCTCCCCCTTTAAGATATCCTGTTGGGCCATATGCATTAGTTGAACTGATTTTCCCGTACCAGTTTGTCCGATAATGTAGGTGTGACGTCTTCTATCTTCACGTTTTTGAAAAACTTTTGTGCCAACGCCTCTAAAAATGCTATCGCCTAGGTACATATCCCCCTCTTTTGGAAGGTTAACGGGGGCAGCTGACCTACGAGCCCCAAGCCACACAATCTTTGGCGTTTGAACATTTTTATTCGGAAAATGAAACACGGTTGCAAGTTCTTCTGTATTTAAAACCGAAACATTTTTATAAAGTGAAATGTCCAAAAGCGGAATTGAAATATCACGAACATAAAGACGACGGTAGATAAAATCGTCAATCAGTTTTTTAGAGGATGTGAAAGTCTTTTTCTTAAATCTATTGTAATTAGCGTTTGTAAACTGTTCAAAGGCTGAAACCACATTTTGCAGATGCGCGTCAGCGTTAACTTTATTTTCGGCAAGCGAAACTAAACGAATTGCTACATCAAAACCAACTTTACCAATCTTTTTTTCAACACCCTCTAAAAACTTCGGATCAATATTTACGTTCTTTTGCGGATCGGCTTGCCTTGCACGAACTCCACCTAAAAATCTATGCCCCTGATTTCTCCAACCGCCTCCAGAAGGCTCTATGACAACCTGTAGCGCTATAGCTTCATTTTCTCCAAGTTTACTCATGGTAGATGTAATCGCACTTAAAGTATCCACGCCCAAATCTTCGTAAGTTTTGATTGGATAATACGGAGGCCCAGCAAGTTTTAATTCCATCACCGAAGTGTATGCACCCCGGTCCCAAACCTCGCTTGGATGAACTACGTCTATCTCTGCGTCCGGGTAAGATCCGTTAATTTGTTTTTCGGCAAGGCTTGCAAGTTCATCAGGAACAATCACGTAAAAATAAATTCCTTCGGTTTTGGAAACTATTTCAAAAGATACTCTGTTTTTTCCTGTGAAAAGCTCTTTGAAAAACGTTTTTTTAATTCCGGCAAGACCCGCAAACATCTGCTCAGCCGCTTTTACTTCTATTTCATTTTCTTGAGGAAGTTTAACTTGCAGAAACGTTAAGCTGTATCTTTCATGCTGTTCGCGCTTTTTTCGAAAAAACGCCGAGATTCCTGAGAGAAATAAAATGACAAAGACTATTAAAAGTATTAAGTAGATAAAGCCCCAGAAAAGTGTGTATAAAAGGTTGTTTATATCCATGGGCTATTTTATTGTGTGGACCTCCTCCACGTGTTCAATAAAATCCTCCTCTTCCTTGTCGGCCTGGGCGGTTAAAGGTTGGCTGGTGGTTAGATGGTGAGCGGGAATAACCGGAGGTTTCGGTATTTGCGGAGGCTGCGGCACCGGTGGAGGTGTTATTTCTGCAGCTTTTTCTTCCAGCGGCGTGGGGTTTGGTAGTGGCGGGGGTTGAGGAACTTCTACTTCCGATGCTTTCTCAAGTGTTTTTTCAATTTCTGCTGCCGCTTCCGGCAAAATACTCTCAACCGGTATCGGAGCGCCCATCTGTTCAGGTGATGGGGAATAATACTTCAAATCATCTGAAGGTTGTGAATCGTCCGTTAAATTAGGGTCTTTGGGCAGATCGGTCATGGGATTATTGTAGCATTAAGATTCGGCCAACAAAAAAGCCCCTCTAAGGAGCTTTCTTGCGCTATCACACCACCGAGTTCGGTTATGTGCCCATCAATGAGAAGATACTAATTCATATAGTTAGATTTGTCAACCTACATGTGGTGGACCCAAGGGGGGTCGAACCCCTCTGTGACAGCTTGATGGGCTATACAGCCTACCCGGTGGGCCCACCACTAGTTTTAAAATATCACGAGAGGAATAATATAGCAATATGTATTGGGATATTATTTAGGGGGTTTAGTTACCGGATGCTTCGTCAATCAGGCGTTCGATTCGTTCCATGACTTCATTTTGCACATGTCTGCCTGAAGCACGCGCTTTTCTTAAAACCGGGGCAACATTTTTCTCAAGTTCCTTTAGTAGTGGCTCAGCGGCAGATCCTGCATCCTCGGCTAGGTCACTAACATCTTCCCAGGCTTTCTGCCCTCTTTCGCTAAGTTCTGCAGCTGCTTTTTTAACTTTCTTCCTTGTTTTATCCCCTGTTGCCGGAGCGTAAAGTAAACCTAAAGCGGCACCAACTAGGGCGCCAATTAAAAGGCCGTTAGTAAAACCTCCAGACTTACTATGATTGCAATGTTCGCAATAGTGATTGTGTGGCATATTTTTAAATTTTAATCTTCGTCTTCTTCGTCCCTGATGCTATTTACCGCTTTAATTTCATGTCTTACTTCCTGAACAGCTTTGTAACCTTTCATCACAGCTTCCAAAATTCCTGAAAATGCCGATAAGGGATTTGCTAGAAAATCTGTTAGATTACCGGCGTTATCCAAAATTCCATTTGCGCGGCGAAGTGTTTCGCGTAACTCTTTAAGAACCAAAACTACGTAAACACCAACGACAACTAAATTAACTGTGAGAAGAGCGAGTATAAAAATTAAGACTACTTGAATATCCATTTGGGCAGATTCCTTTCAATTACAAAACTAGTATTTCACGATGGGGTTTTTGAGTCAAGCTGATTGGCTAATTTTTTAAATTACTGGGTAGACTCTGCGGGCTCTTCAACGTTCAACTTAACATCATCTGGGGTGCGAACATTTACTTCCACTCCGTCATTCATTACATCGCGAATCATTGGAAGGCCATAAACGAAAAATAGGAAACCGAAAAAGATGATTAAAATGGCACCGACAAGAAACCCCATCCCGCCGCCATTAGACGAGTCATTACTTGGTGAAGGATTAACTATAGTTACCATAATTAAAATATACTTGGAAACAAAAATTACGTCAAGGGGTGATGGGTGCGCTATCCGTAGATTCCGTCGTCTCCAAAACCGCAGGAACCTCTTCAAGACTTCTGTAAATTATTGTTCGGGTTTCTTCTGTTTCGCGTCCTAGTTTATTTACGGACAAAAAGCTTAACGTATTTAGGCCTTCGCGCAGTTTTACCGAAGTCACAAACCCGCCATCTTTATCCAACAAAACCCGCTGATTATTAATTAACAAAACAGAATCGCGATCTGTTTTTCCTGTCACATCAAGAATATCCGAGTTTACGACAATGCTATTTTGTGGGGTGTAAATTTCAAGTTTCGGCGCACCGGAGTAACTTCGATATTGATAAAAAAGGTAGCCAAAAAAAAGAACAACTAAAATAGCCGAAGCGGTAGCTAAAACTAATCCTGGCGTAATTAAAAGCTTTGCAGATTCCAGCTTCTTAACCGCGCTTGAAGCTGCGGTTTCTTTTGTCCGCTTATCAAAGTAGGCTTCGTATTCGCGTCTCCACAATCCCAAAAGTTTATTTGCATCCAACTCCAAAAACTCCGCGTAGTTTTTTAAAAAACCTGTTGCGTGAACTTTATTTGAGAAAACTGAGTAGTCTCCTTCTTCTAACGCGCGCAAAAATATCGGATGGATTTTTACAAACTTATGAACATCTTCAAGCGTAAACTTTTTGTGTGCCCTCTGACTTTTGAGTATATTTCCAACGGATTCTGCCATTTGTTTGCGTGAAACTTAAAGCCCTGCCTCATTATCTTCAAAACTAAAATCCTCTTTTTCGTCATCTTCGTCTTCACCAAACACCTGCGCAACTTCTCTTGGAGGTAAAGTGCTGCTAATCAAAATTTCCCGCGGCTTACTTCCATGACCCGGCCCAATAACGCCTTCCGCTTCAAGTTCATCTAAAATTCTTGCGGCACGGGCATAACCAATAGACAAACGTCTTTGCAAAAGCGATGCCGAGGCCCTCCCGGCTGTAACTACCGCGTCCAGTGCTTCCTCAAACAAAACGTCTTTGGTTTCGCCACCCATGGAAACACTTCTTCCATGCTCTTTCATTTCAAAAATACCTTCTTTGTAGTCAGGCTCAACTCCCTGTCCTTTCAAATAACTTACCACCTGATTTATTTCTTTGTCGGTCACAAGCGAACCTTGAATACGAACAGGCTTTGCGGCATCGGGTGGAACAAAAAGCATATCTCCTTTGCCTAAAAGTTTTTCGGCACCGGGCTGGTCAATAATTACACGTGAGTCAATTTGGCTTGCAACGTTAAATGCAATTCGGCATGGAATGTTTGCTTTAATTAATCCTGTAATTACATTTGTTGAAGGACGTTGCACGGTTAGCACCAAGTGAATTCCGGTAGCTCTTGCTAATTGTGCTAATCGAATAATACTTTTTTCAACTTGAGCCGGGTCAGACACCATAATTTCCGCAAGCTCATCGACAACAATTATGATATAAGGCAGCGCCTGAAAGCCTGATTTTTCGTTATAACCATCAATATTTCGAACTTTAGCAGTTTCTAAAAGCTTGTACCTGCGCTCCATTTCGCTTGCCGCCCATCTAAAAACCGATGCGGCTTTATCTACATCTGTAACTACTGGCGAAAGTAAATGCGGGATTCCCGCGTAATGAACAAGTTCAACTCTTTTTGGATCAACAAAAATAAATTTACATTCCTGAGGGCTACATCTGTAAAGCAAACTAAAAATTAATGAATGAAGAAAAACTGATTTTCCGGAACCTGTTGCTCCCGCTACCAAAAGGTGTGGCATTTTACCAATGTCATACACAAGTGGTGCACCACTTACGTCTTTTCCTAAAACTACCGCAAGTTTAGATTTGTGAGCCTTCATCGGATCTGAAATTAAAATTTCCTTGAACGGAACGGGGATGCTTATGTTATTTGGAACCTCAATTCCAATTAGAGATTTTCCGGGAATTGGAGCTTCAATTCTTACCGAACCGGTTGGCGACGCCATGGCTAATGCCAAGTCATGCTGAAGACTTGAAACTCTGGCAATTCTGGTTCCGCTGGAAGCGCGCAAAGCGTATTGGGTAACTGAAGGGCCGTAGTTAATTTCCGCAACTTCGGCAACCACTCCAAAGGAACCTAAGGTATCAACAATTATTTGAGCGCGCTGCTTAACATCTCCACGGTCTACAGGAATATTTGAAGGGTCAGCCAAAAGATCAAGCGGTGGCGCTTCCCAAACCTTGTCTGAATAAGGAAGTCCGGGTGCAATTGTGGCGGAGTGGGCTCCTTCGCCCGGCAAAGCCCTGCCTCCAAGGGATTTTGGTTCGGCAAGGGAAGGAATTACTTCAAAAATTGGTTCGGGAAGTTCAACTGCAACTTCTACAGCATCTGCCACATCGGAATCCTCGCTTGAAATCGGTTCGCCGGTGGTAATTTTAATTTCATCTTTAGGCGAACCTTTTTTACCAAATCTTGAGCCTTTAATACTTGAAACAAACGCGCCTAACTTTTCGCCGAGTTCAGGAAAGGAAAGATCGGACATAAAAATAACAGAACCGGCAATAGTTCCAAGAAAAATTAAAAATGCTCCAACACTACTAACAGCACTACCCAGTGCTCCAGCCAATCCTCCACCAACACTTCCACCCTTATCACCAATCAAAGCTGAAATTCCAACAACACCAAGCAGTATTCCAATAAGACCAAATAAAACTCGCAGCTCTACAAATTTAGACTTTACAACTCTTGCTTGAATTAAACCTCCCACAACTAAAACAAGTGGAAGAAGAATAGCTCCGTAGCCAAATGCACTTACCACAAAAATATTAACTCTGTGGTTTAGGGAATATCCGGGAGCAAAAAGTGAAATAAGAATGATTCCGGCTAAAAGTAATAGGATAATGGCGGCAGCGGACTGTAGCGTCTCTTTTTTAACATTCAGTTTTACTTGTCGTCGTCTTCCTCTTCGGGCCATTGGCACTATGATAACAGATTAAAACTCCCCTATAAAACCCTTATAAAATAACAAACAGCGTGGATATGGGTTAGCAAGGTTCTGCTTTCCATATCACACGCTGTAATAGTGTAAAAAACGGGAGTTGGGTATAGATGCTTGCGTCCGGGGCGCCAGTGGTGGTGGGAGGCACCTTTTGTGGAGCGCATTCATCTGGGGTTCTTTGCAGAACCGTTCTCGCTGGCAGATTTGTCCTGTATCTGCACCGTGACGATTCCCAACTCCCTTGAATTCACTAAGAGTAATAATATCACTACTATAGGGTCCTGTCAATAATGAGAATTTCCCGTAACAACAGGCTAAACAGGCTAGATTAACAAACTGTGCACAATAACCATGGGTCTTCGGCCGGTTTTCTTCTCTAAAAATCTCTCCACTTCACGTTCAATTTTAGACTTCACAAAGCCCCACTCCGCCACTTTTTCGGCGTTTTGGCTAATAACCTTGTTGGCAATGCTTTTTGTTGAACCAACAAGCTCCCCAGCCTCTTTGGCGTAAACAAAGCCCCGTGTCACAACGTCAACTTTTCCAATCACCTGCTTGGTTTCGCTTGAACGGGGCACAAGAATTAACAAAACCCCCTCGCTTGATAAAACCTCACGATCCTTAACCACAATCGGCTGAACCTCAGAAGCGTTAATTCCTTCAATCAAAACTCTTTTTATCTCAAGCCTGTCGCCTCTTTGTGCTTTACCGTTTTCAAAAATAACAGTTTCGCCCTCCAACTGTTCAAAAACTGTAGATGGGTCGTAACCTAGTTCTTCAACCATGTGAGTGTAAGCTCTCATTTTTGTAACAGTTCCACCTAACGGAACAAAAAACTGAGGCTTCACAACTGAAGCAATTGTCATCAAATCTCCGCGGGTTCCGTGTCCGGAAACGTGTAAGTTATCCTGAATTTCACTATAAATTACTTCCGCGCCATCTAAAGTTAACTGATCTTGAACTTTTTCCACAGCTTCACGAGTTCCAGGCGGGTTTGGGTCGGCTGAAAAAATAACCATCGCGTTTTCTTCAATTTCTATAAAGTTATGTTCTTTCCTTGCAGCCTTAGCCAGTGCTGAACCATATTGTCCATAACAACCGGCGATTATATAAACTAAATCTTTCTGCGCGTACTTTGTGGAATCTTTATCAGAAACAAAAATATTTTTATCAAACTTAAGACGCCCTAAGCCTTGAGCAATCTCAACGCTTTGTCTAATAGAACGTCCAGCTAAAACTACTCTTCGGCCAATTTTTGTAGCACTTGTAATAATCTGGTGCATTCGCGAAATGTTTGAAGAAATTGTAGTTACCATAATTTGTCTGCCGGTTGCGCGTTCAAATAAAACGTCAAAAGTTGCGCCAAGTTTTCCTTCTGACTCTGAATAACCTTCGTGAGTTACACCTAGACAGTCTGAAAGCAGACATAAAACTCCTTCATTTCCATATTGGGCAATTTTTCCAAGTTCCATTGGTTCATCTAGTACTGGTGTCCAGTCTATTTTAAAGTCCGCGATGTGCATAACCACGCCCTGCGGAGTCTTTATGGCAAAGCCCATGGCGTTTGGCACTGAGTGGTTTATTCCAAAAGCGGTGAATGTAAAGTTTCCAATGGTGACTGGTGGAGTTTCGGGCGAAAATACATGCAAGCTTGCGGCGGCGGCAATTTGTTTTGAAGCCTTGTCTTGCAAACGTCCCTTAACAAACCCTAAAACTAAGTTGCTTGAATAAATTGGAACGTCTAATTCTTTTAGTAAATATGGAACCGCTCCAAAGTGATCTTCGTGGGCGTGAGTAATAAATAGCGCGCGGACTCTGTCTCTATTTTGAAAAAGGTACGAAAAATCAGGAATTACAACATCAACGCCCGGCATGTCGCTATCCGGAAATCCAATTCCACAGTCAACAACAATGATGTCATTTCCGCATTCGTAGGCGGTAATGTTTCCAGTTACGGAAGTTGTTCCCCCAAGGCTTATTATTTTTAGAGCCGGGGCTCCCTTTTTATTCACAATGCTATCTATCTTTAATTTCATTATTTAATTTCTAAACGGCGGCGCGAGGCGTTTAAGCTTTGCGCTTTTAGGAAAGGTTAGAAAAGCTAGAAAAGTCCGAGTTGGCCTTCGTCTGCTTTACCGTCCCCTTCTGCCATTTTGTCTCCCTCACCTTTGCTTATAAATTGTAACATTTCCGGGATCTTTAGGAAGTCGTTTTTTAAAACTGCTCCAAAGTCTGGGTTTCTAAGCGCCGCGGCCGGGTGATATACCGGAAAAATTAAATATTTTCCATCTGAAGACTTTCGAAGTGTGCCGTGATCACGTGTGATTTTTCCATCTGTATAAAAGTAGTTCATGGCAAACCTTCCAAGTGTGATTATTAACTTTGGGGCGATTGCTTCGAGTTGAACTTTAAGATAAGGTTGGCAGGCGGCGATTTCATCTGGGAGGGGGTCACGGTTTTCGGGAGGCCTGTGTTTAATAATATTTCCAATCCACACATCTTCGCGTTTGTAGCCAATTTCAGCCAAGAGATTTTCTAAAAGCTTTCCCGCGCGACCAACAAAAGGCCTGCCAGTTTCATCTTCAGTACGTCCTGGCGCTTCCCCAATAAAAACTATTTCGCTATCAATGTTTCCCTCCCCTGGAACCGCGTTTTTGGCATGCTCGCAAAGACGGCATTTTCTGCACGTTAAAACGTTTTTTTCGACTTGGGCTAAAAGGGCTTTTTTGTTCATGTAAGGAAATTATAACTTAGTTATGACTTTTATTTGAGGTGAGCCGGTTTTTCCACTCTATCTACCATAAATTGAACAGACTCCGCCATATTAATAGGCACCACTTCAATATCTGGATACTTTTGTTGGAAAACCCTGAAAATTTCATCTGCAAAGGCTTGCCCCACTGTTGTAACCCTATCAAAATCTAGAATTATAGTCTTAAACTTATTTAATCCAGCTAAAATTCTTCTTGCTTGCGAACGGGATATGTAAACTGTTCCCGAAGCGTACAAACGAACCTTGATCTCCGTTTTATCGAAACCTACTTCTCCAGGCTCTGTAACGAACTGATTAAAAACATCGGCAAGATGTTTTTTCGATCCTAATGAAAGCACAAATATTACTTTCGTCCCTTTTTTCTGCGGGGCGAGTTCTTCAATAAAAATATCCTTTATAGTGTTGTCTATTCGCAATCTATGTCCAAAGCTTTCTAAAATGAAGATATCCGCAACTTTTGATGTGAAAAATATTCCCTCTCCAGCGTGAGAATGTGGCTGAGTTGTTGTTTTTCCCTTTAATAAGTCCTGTATTGCTTCAAGCGGAGATTTCAGCTTTCTTTCCTGCATAACATTTCTAAATACACCCACACCAAAATCCCTGATAATAAATGTGATGTCCTTCTCATCTTTTCTGATACTTATCTCCACATAACGTGAGCGGGAATGTTCAATTGCGTTGTTAAGCATTTCGGTGAAAGCGTAGAACAAAACACTAGATATATTCTCTTTTAATTCGTTAATAAATGGGGCTTTTTCTTTTAAGTCATTGAAAATTTTGTGTTCTTCTAAACCCTCCCTCTTCAGTTTGACTGTAACCTCATTACCTATTAAGTGAACATTTTGTGGAAGAACATAGAAAGATCCAGCAGTAGCGCCGCCTTTCAATAGAAGCCCATTACTCACCATGCTTCTGATAACGGAATTCACGTGCTGTCTTGATTTGGTGCTGTCAATTGCCTTAACTACATCGGACGTTTTGATTTTACCTTGCTCCAATGCCAGTTTTAGTATCAGTTCTTTTATATTCATAGGGTATATTGTAAAGTAGCAGACGTAAGTTGTCAAGTAGTTGTAAAGCGCGAATCCCGGGTTGTAAAGTGGGTTGTAAAGCCCCCTACCACCTGACTATTTAACCTCAACCTCCCCCACCGCCTGCCTGTATCTGCAGTAATCGCAATCTTCGCCGGGCGTGGGGAAATTATAACCTACAGAACCCACTTGACTAAGCGGTTAACGTTTGTTAACCTTGCTCGCAAGTAGGGTTAATAAACATTAACTTGATGGGTAGTAGTATGACTGATACAAACAAAAAAACACAATATGTATCGATCACAGAGCTCGCAGATATGCTTGGTATCAGCCGTGTAGCGGTGTTCAAAAGAATTCAAAAAGGCCAAATTCCAGCTGAAAAAATAGGCAACTCTTACGCTATTCCTATGGAATTCGTGACAAATGGAATGAATGGTTCAGCACCTAAGATCCTCACAGAAAACGAAAAAGAAGAAATTGAAAAAGCCGTGGACAAGGTTGTAAACGAATATGGAGAAGCGCTGCGCCTTTTGGGTAAGGAGTAATCATGCGCAATGGACATCTGACAGTAACAGATATTGAGTATGTCGCATACAGACTGGCGCGATCAACAATGAGTTGGTCTGAACCCATTCCGGATTTTAGTACACGTTATACCAATGCTCTTGAACGTTGCCTTGATCAACCATTCCAATCATTTGGAGGAAGGCAACTGTATCCGAACCTTCTCAAGAAAGCCTCCATTCTTTTTTATTTAATGATCAAAAACCATCCATTTCAAAACGGTAATAAGCGTATTGCTATGACTACTTTATTTGTTTTTTTATACAAGAACGATAAATGGATGAGGCTTCACAATCAGGAGTTATATAACTTCGCAAGGTGGGTAGCTGAAAGCAACCCAAAATTGAAAGACGCTACACTTGCCGCAATAGAAACATTCTTAAAAGAGTATGTGGAGGGGTTGGATTAACCCTCAACCTCCCCCACCGCCTGCCTGTACCTGCAGTAATCGCAGTCCTCGCCGGGCGCAGGTATTTCATCGCCATTCAAACACTTAATGGCATCTTTAATAACCCCCTCAACCCAACCCGTATCCCCTTCATACCCAATAACTTTTATATCAAACTCGAGCTTGCCATCAAAAGCCTCGGCATCAGTCTTGCCGTTGCAGTACACAAAATATCCAACATCCGCCACCTTAAAACCATTCTCCCTGAAAAGCCATTGGTAAATTTCCATTTGGCGTTTGTAACCGATTTGCCAATCGGCGTCCAATGTGACTTCTTCATCTTTTGATGTGGCTTTGTAGTCAACAATAATATATTCGCCTTGCGGGTTTACCCAAACATCATCCACTCCTCCGGTAACAACTACGTTTGTGCCACTAATCGGCAAGGTGATTCCTTTTCTCATAGAATCCCGCCACTCGTCTATTTTTTCATGGGCAAGAGGAACTGCGTCTATTTTGTAAGTTTTCATTAAAGGGTGCGAAGTGCCCTGCGCGCGGTGAATGTCAAATTCCTTCTTTAAAAGTTTGTCCACAGCCGAATTGAGCGAAAAGGGGTAGCCGGGAGGTTGGGCAATTCCAAGCCTGCGGTCAAGATAAAAACAGCGCGGGCACTTGATGAAGTTGTCTATTTTGCCCCGGCTCAAGCGAAAGGGCTCGGAAGAATCCGGGCTATAAAGATTTCGTGTGCGGTTGGGATTGTAATAGGTGGACATGTGGGAAATTATACAAGTAATTTAAGCGTTTAAGCATAGACCAAAAGCTCTAGTAATTTAGCGTGTAATCTCTAGGTCTTTTATATCAACTGCACTTGATATATTATTCATTTAATGCGGCTCACTGTTGAACTAGAACCCTTGTTAAAAGAACGGGACATATCCCTGTATGAGTTTTGTAAAGTCTCCAACATTAGCTACCAACAAGGTTCCGACATATTAAAAAAACGTACGACAGGAATAAGTTTCGATACGATCGAAAAGATTTGTCTGTACCTCAATTGCGAAATAGGTGATTTATTTACCCTGGAAGGCAGCACACAAGGATATTTATCCTACTTACTAAAAAATTTCCCAGAAACCGAAAACGTAAAGCGCTTGCCTCAAACAAAAGTAACAGACCTGCCAAAGCCATTTCTGCAGTGGGTTGGTGGTAAGAGAGAGATGATAAAACAATACAAAGACTTCATACCCAAAACATTTAATAAATATTGGGAACCGTTTCTTGGTGGAGGCGCATTATATTTCCACCTTGGCCCTAAACCCGCAGTAATTAATGACAATAATCCAGAGCTTGTAAAAACCTACGCGGCAGTTAGAGACAACCCAGAAGAAATCATTGATCTTCTTTTGCAGTTTAAGAGAAAACATTCAAAAGAGCTTTATATGGCTGTCCGATCAATCGACCGAAAATTAGATATTCTAAAAGATCTTAAAAATTATGAAGTCGCGGCGAGAATGATCTATCTTAACCAGACAGGGTTTAACGGTGTCTACAGAGTCAACAAATCAGGGCAATACAATGTCCCTATAGGTAGCTCTTTGAATCGTGTGATTTGTGATCCAGAAGCAATACGCAAGGCAAGCGCTGCCCTTAAAACCGCGTCCTTACAATGCGAAGACTTTGAAAAGCATCTTGGTGGGGCCAAGAAAAACGACTTTGTGTACTTAGATCCACCCTATGTACCTATATCGGAGTATTCTGATTTCACTAGATATACAAAAGAGAAATTCTACAAACGCGACCAAATTAGATTGAGTGAGATCGTCAAGGAACTTGACGCGCGCGGCTGCTACGTAATGCTCTCCAACTCTAGCGCTAATTTGGTTAAAGAACTTTATTCACAATTCAATATCCATGTTGTTCGTTCGGGAAGAAATTTAAATAGTAAAAAGGAGCGTCGGGGAAAGATAGCAGAGTTATTAATTACAAATTATAAAGTGTAACGATGCGATTTATAGGAAATAAAACAAAACTGCTGAGTTACATCGACGATATCCTCAGTAAAAACAACGCCTTACCAGGAGAGCGTTTTTTTGACTTCTTTGCTGGAACAGCAAGTGTTGGAAAGTATTTCAAAGAGAAAGGCTATACTGTGACCTCTTCTGACATCTTATATTTCTCCTATGTTCTTCAGCAGGCGTATATACACAATAGTAAGGAGCCATCTTTTGATAAATTGGGCAAGTTTATTTCTAACAAACTAGCTCCAAGACTAATGAGTACTCCTTACGAAGAAGTTCTTGATTACCTAAATTCTATCCAAGGAACGGAAGGGTACATTTACAAGAATTTTACCGAAGAGGGAACAAAGACTACACCTACCCCAAGAAAGTTCTTCAAGGGAGATAACGGAAAGAAAATCGACGCGATTAGACAAACAATTGAGGGCTGGAAAAAAAAGGGATTATTATCGAAAAATGAATACTTCATTCTTCTGGCAACCCTAATCGAAAGCGTGCCGTTTTACGCAAACATATCGGGCGTGTATGGAGCTTTTCTAAAAAGTTATGACCCGAGGGCTAAAAAGGATTTGCGACTTAGACCTCTAAGCTTGTCAACTAAAGGGCCTGTGGGATCGGCGTTCAACCGCAACAGTATGGAATTGGTGAACAGCATCGAAACCGACACCCTCTATCTGGATCCACCCTACAACGCTAGGCAATATGCCCCCAACTACCACTTGTTAGAAACAATTGCTGAATATGATGATCCGGAAATTAAAGGGGTTGCTGGAATAAGACCGTACAACAACCAAAAATCGGAGTTCTGCAATCCTGCAACTGCACTCGAGGCCCTTGGTAAGATAGCCGGTGGGGCTAAGTATAAAGTTCTAGTTTTAAGCTACAACTCGGAGGGAATCATGCCTCAAAAAAAAATTCTCGAAGTTTTGTCTAAACACGGAAACGCAAAAATTTATGAGGTTGATTACAGGCGCTTTAAAAGTAACAGCAACGGAAATGCAGAACACAAGACCCACATAAAAGAACAGTTGTATGTCTTAAAGAGAGCTTAGCTTTTCAACGGCGTCCTTGACAAGTTGCGGCGCTCTATCCCCTAAAGTTATATTGCCTTTGTCATCAAGATACAGAATTAGTTCCGGAATCTGTTTGGCAACCTCCGCATTTCCGGAGCCAGCTAGAACAAGTCCAACTGCAAGTTTACTATCCTTATAGTAATGTTGAATGTAATTTAATTCGAAGTAAACGTAATTACTGAGTTCTTGCACACCTTTCAGTCGATTTTTATAGGTCTTGCCCTCGATATTTATAATCTCATTCCGCTTAACATCTAGTAACACAAGGTCTGGTATGTAGACAATCGCCTCTTTATTCCCAGACTTATATTCTTCCCTGTTCGTATATTTTTTCACAGCCTCGTACATAGGTGGTATTGTTGAATGATCCCAGAAATAACCCCTTTCACTACCCCCATGGTTTTCGTAGATAGAAACCCCATCGACCAAATTTTCACATATAACATGCACAAAAATTGTGCCTGCTTTTTCCTTTTCCTTTTCTACTTTCCAGTATTTATCAGGAAGTGTCACATTTGGCAAGGTTATACCTTCCAACTCAATTTCGTGCTCATGGGCAATAAAGTTGAATTTGTTCTTATTCCCTACCACAGACTGATCGGCCAGCCCATGTTTGGTTATGATAATTTCCCCACTCCAACCTAACTTCCTTATGCACGCAGCCATTATTGCCACCATACCTATATTTGGGTCGTGGGCTAGCCGACCAGCTTTTTCTAATTTTGCGGAAATGTATATTTTATCTTGTTCTTTTTTAATCCTCACGGGTACGCCATTGTAAGGCTTTGGCATCGAGTTTTTAAGGTCTATGAGCTCGTCCAACCTACTAAATGGCCGAAATATCTCCGGGTCTAAACTCTTCCCAATAATTTCCACATCTAACGTCAAAAGCATGCGTGTTCCAAAAATGTAGGTAAGGGTAGGTTTAACTTTCTGTGGAATTTGGCGGTTATAGAGCATAATTTTTTGGACATTGGGGTAAAAAAACTCCGTAAAGACAAATTTGGAGCAGCGCTGGTATACACCAGTGTTACGGCTTTCCACATCGTCTGTTTTAGTCTCTTCAATTAACAACAGTGGTTTATCTTTATCAGTGGGTTGTTCGTCCTGATAAAAAAGCATGAAGTCAACAAAACTAGAGTATCCGCTGACAGGCAAAATAAATATTTCCTTAACCAGCTCAGCCTCAAATCCAATAACTTTATAGCGAAACTGGAATCTACCTTCTGGGGATATCACGGGCAGAATTTTTATATCCCCCACGTACTCTACACCAAACTCTGCACAAAACCTCTTTAAAATGGCCTGGATAACTGCTTTTTTTGGCCTTTCCTCCGTAAGTAGCCAGATATTCTTGCTCATGGGTACATCTTAACGTAGATAGCCTTTATTACAAAGTTAGGTTGCTCAGAAAGCAATGGTCAGGTTGTTTAGTCGTATCTAGCTAGAGGCCTGCAAAGATCCCCTGCTCCGGCTGGTAACAAGCCAAAACCTCCATTAGAGCAGTAACATAGCGACTACCATAACTATAGTTAGTCCCAGAAAAACAGAAATTCCTTGTATAAGCAGAGCACAATGTCCTGAGGAAGGTTTAGTCTTCCCGAGGGAGTTTATCTCGCTGACGATTTCAGAAACAGTTTTGTTGGGCTGCGAATACATATAGTCTCGCATGCTCTCGTCATCTGAAAGGTTCTTAAAGTACATGGTATCTATAGCTATTTGAATTAGACCTGAGATTATAGATATAAGAAGAAAAGCCCAACTTATTATTAATAATGTCTTATGGTGTGCCTCAAGGGGTATATCTACAACCACAATACCTGCAGTTAAAGGTAGGAGGATGCTGGCCAAACCTATTAATTGCGAGTTGAGTTCTTTCACTCGATCGTTGGCTAGCTGGTTCCAATAAAAAGCAGCTTTTTCGTGCCTATCCTTACTTCTTTGTATTATTTCCATTTCCATCATGTTTTGTGGGAGGCGGTGGATTTTTGTCATCGTGCGTTTGATTACCAAAGCTTTTTTTGACTTGTGGTTTTCTGTTATTCCTAATCATGCCGCCTTTGTCTTCTTTCCCTATAACTTTGTCCAAAGCCTATACCCTTTCCCTACTTCGGCAAATAATACTTTAGATTCTCACTCGTCAGGTTCACAGATTTAGACTTCCCGTCCACAATCTCCTTTGCTACCTTTCTTGCAATAGACTCCAAAGTTCTTCCAATGCTTCTAATTCCTGAATCGTACCCAAACGGCTTTACAATTTCGGGCCAAAGAGTTGGTTCGATGGTTAATTCCCCATCTGCAAGCCCGCTGTTTACTAAAACCTTGGGCAACAAATATTCTCTTGCAATCACTTCCTTTTCATCATTTGTGTAAGAAGGCATCTTTATAACTTCAAGCCTGTCCATTAATGCTGTGGAAATAGTTCCCGTGTTGTTTGCCGAACACACAAACAAAACTTCGCTTAGATCAATTGGAAAGTCTACGTAATGATCGCGAAAGTTTGGGTTTTGATTTGGATCTAAAATTTCAAGAAGCGCCGCCATAACGTCACTTTGCAAACCTACCTGTCCGCTTGCCTTTTCTATTTCATCAAGCAAAATTACCGGGTTTCTAACACCAGTTTTAATAAGCGCCTTAACAATTTGTCCCGGCTCTGATTCCGGAAAAGACTTGCTTCTACCACGAAGCTCAGTAACCGCACCTATTGCTCCCATGGAAATTCTAATAAACTTTCTACCCAGTGCATCAGCTAATGACATTGCCATGGTAGTTTTTCCAACACCTTGAAGACCAACAAATAAAATTACTGGGGACTTTGCAATTGCGTTCTCACCTTTTCGCTTAATGAGAACCATTGTTGATAGATATTCCAAAACTCTATCTTTTACGTACTGCATTCCGTGATGAGTTTTATTAAGCATTTCGGCCGTGCCGGAAAGATCTAGCTTATCTTCAGTTCGTATGCCCCAAGGAATTGATACAACAATGTCAACGTAACGGGCGATGTTATCAAACTCCATTGAGTAGGAGCCCATCCGCGCCATGGTATTAAGCCTTTGAAGCATCTTTTCAAGCCTATCTTTAAGCTCTTCCGGCATATCTTTTGCTGAGGCTACTTTTTGGGAAAGGTCTTTTAGTTCCTGGAATATGAAGTCTGGAGAAGCTACTGTAGGTGTTTTCTTGTTATCGTTGTCGGGCATGGTTAGATTTTAGCACCTACTAAAGCTTATTCCGAGGATAATATCGTTGGCGGCTCTATATTATAGTCTGTGTATCTCCACCATGTGGGGGTAAAAGATAGAAATATAGTTGCCGGGGCATCCTTATATTTCTCAGAATTTGGATGCTTCAAGTAGTGTACTTTATACACCTCTTCAAGTTTCGCTTTATCAGCTATGGCCTGTATATTTCCATCCATCTGCAAAGTAACCCACTCTTCCTCACTAAACCCAACTACAACCGATCCTTTGACTACTTCTCCATTCAATAACCCCTGGCATTTCTTGCTTGTATTTTCTGTTGAGAAATAGAGCGTCAACGGAGCTTCGATATGAGAGTAATGAAGAGCCGCTGCATGTGGTGAACCATCAGGTAAAATTGTTGTAAGAGAACATACTCTGTGTTTTGCTAGAAATTCTAGGGTTTTTTGTTCCATAATTTATTTGAAAGTCACAAGTACAAGCCCAACCAAAGATAGGGCTAAACCAATTAGCTGTTTAGCTGTTAAAGACTCCTTAAGAACAAAAAGGCTAATTAAGGTTATAAGTACTATAGTTCCAATTCTAACTACAGGTGAGCCAATTGATAGATTTGCCCCCGAGGAAAAAACTTTTATAAAAGTGATCGAACCTATACCAACTGACAGCCCTGCAAAAATAGCAGACATTACACCCTCTTTGGTAAAAAGCATACTGTGATTCGTAACTTTAAGCCAAATGTAAATTAAAAGGACAGGAATTAGTGCAAAAAGATTGATAAGGAATGCGCCAGCAAAGTCATCTATTTTTCCTGAGGCTTTCTTAATAAAGAAATCTAACCCTACGTAAGCGATTATTGTAGCGAAAGCGTATACCAACCACATACCCTTATTCTAGCTAAACCTAAGCAAGAAAACAAAAAGGTGTGTTGCACATACGCACAGCACACCTTTCGGTCATAACTAAACAGCCCCCTCATACCACTACACTTTGGGCTCCCACAAATGCCGCCGATCGCAAATACTCCAGCAATTTCTGCTCGGCATCTTCAGGTTTCCAAATGTGCAGCCTCACCTGACCATTCAACATCAATTCAATATGTTGAACATCGAGGGGAAAGGTTGTGCTTAGCCCTCTAAGCTCGTCAACAATGTCTTTCGGTTTGGCATCACGATCCACGGAAAAATGCTCGTATCGCGTCTGATCACTACTGGGCACTTCGTTGCTTCTGATGTTGACCAAAACCTCATTCGCTCCCGGCTGAAGAAGCTCGCTCCAACCTTTTGCAATATCTCTCACAACGGCCATAAGGCCCTCCTTTTAATTGGGATGACTTTGGTATTGTAGGTTATGAAAAATTTCGTGTCAAAGAATTGGGGTAAATTGGTAGAAAATGAAAAAGGTATGTTGTCTAAATAGCACAACATACCTTCTCGGTGTAACGATCGTTTGCTTAGCTGCGGGTGAGCAAATCACGTAGTTTGCGAAACGGTGTGGTCAGCCGCATCCAAAGTAGCTGCCACCAAAGGATTTCGGCCTTGGTATTTGAAATTCCCATCTCATGAAAGCGCTTCAGCAAGGCCTTCTCAAGATCGAACGGATCGCCCGGCCAAAAGGTGGCCCCAGATACTAAGCCACCAAAAAACCTGCGTTTTGTCTCAATGTGGTCGATTTCGCCAGGAAAAACTCTACTAAGTTTTTTAAGCTCGGCGATTATTTCCTTGGGCTTAGCCCGCCGGTCAATTGAAAAGTGCTCGTAGCGCTGGGGTACTCCAGGAATCGGCTTCATCCATATCGTCAACAAAATTTCGTTTACGTCGTCCGGCTCATTCAACGGATGCCAACGCCTTTCTCTTACAATAGCCATCAAAGGCCTCCTTAGTTATG
>Ga0155176_113_pt1 | contig 21005 bp, 28 predicted proteins | sample RifCSPhighO2_01_FD_106144 | JGI IMG/M metagenome (GOLD analysis project Ga0155176, IMG submission 106144) | candidate division WWE3 bacterium RIFCSPHIGHO2_01_FULL_42_13 | reverse complement strand
GAAGAAGTGGTCCCGGAAAAAACTCTATCAGAGTCGATAGGAGATATATCCATTTGTAACCACGATGATCCAGAGTTGTGCGAATTTATTAACAGGGGAACTGATATTGATTATTACTACCCGGGTAGTTTTACCCACCGTTACTCTCTAACCACGACTGATGACCATACGACTATCACGATAATGCGAATTGATGCAGAAGGTGAGGCCCGTCTGACTGAAAGCGTAGACAAAGTCAGCACATATGATGCTATTATCCTATCGGAAAAGTATTACGAAAGGGACATGGCAACACCAGTTTTCAATGGAAAGTGGACCGAGGGAACCTTGAGCGAGGAAGATAAAGTTTATTACAAGAATTATAAAACCGATACTATACAGAGTGCTACTTCATACGCTAACAGGGCAGAATACAAGAAGTTGGGAACAGAAAAATGCGGGGCATTAGATTGCTATGTTTATGAATTTACCGTCGCAGATTTACCAGGAAGAGTAGACAGGTTTTTCATTGATACAACAAATTACCGTATCCGTCTGCACACAGGCACTTTGGAAGACGGATCTTTAATCGATGCGGAATTTTCTTACGATGAAGTAGAAGTCGAAAAGCCCTCTGTTGATCTGTAGCCATTATGTACCCTACTACGTCAGCACAGAAACAAGTACCCAGATCCACTAGCCCATACCTGTACGGTCTTATAATCATACTTTCTACAATTTTTCTTAGGAATGCTGGTTTTGTTATCGCAATCATTTTTGTTAGTATTTTCCATAACAAAAAATATAAGGCTAGGATGGAAAGTTCCATTAAGATTAAGGTGGCAGTTACCTACAGTTTAACCAAAGGGATGATCAACGTTTTATTTTTTGGAGGATTGCAAAATTCATACCGGGTTTTACAAAATTATGCCCCCAACATAACTGCAGCCGGCCAGACAACTCTTGCGATCTTTACTGTTATACACAAGGTAACAACCATTGCATTTGATTTTATCCTCGTCTACTTGATCCTTCTCCTAACTGAAAAAATCTATTCAAAATGGCAAGGCCGAAGATCTACTCAATCCCCCTCTGTCTAATCTGCCCATGGCTGAGCATGTCGGGTTTAGAACCTTTACACCCTTTCTCTAATCCTCAAAACTGGTAAAATACCCATGATGGCTCCACTAAAAAGCGTATTGGATTTTTTAACGAATACAAAACGTCCCTCACCTACAGCGGCTGTTTCTTCCCCAGTAGAGTTAAAGAAAAAGATCCTTTCCCTAAATCGTTCGACTGCCCCCTTTCAAATAATTGATGGATCTTCAGAAGGGGTTGATCTCATAGCGGAGTGGAAAATAGTAGACGCTAAATGGTATCAAATATTTGCTAAAGCTGGTTTACATGACGTTTTTAAAATATACATGAAGTTTGATTCTGCTAAAAAAGAAGTCAGGGCAAAAGATAAACGATTTACGGTTGAATGGGAAGCGGGGGTTCCTAGAATTTCTCTTACTGCTTCAGGTTTCTCAGGACAGATGTACTCCAAAGAGTTTGGTAAAGCGTACGCATTTACCGAAGAATTAAAATATGGGGAAGTATATACGTATAAATTCAATACCACGGAGATAAAAGCTCCGATTCAGAAAGCCGTAACTGAAAGCGGCTGGACCTATAAAGGAACAGTTTTTGGGGGACTGTAATCTAGCGTCGGTTGAGCACAACGCCCTTTCTGGCTGAGTATGTCGGTCTAGAACCTTAATCGCAACCGTGTGATAGTTTTAAGGTAAGGCTATGAAACTTTACTACAATCAGGTCCTTGGCTTTAATATCAGGATAAAAAGTTTCCGTTGGATTAGACTCTTCCAGATCAATCCCACAATCTAGTTTCGGGATGCAGAATCCTAGATAAGAATCATAAAGACTCTTCTCTCGGTCTTTTACAACGGGAATTATCATTAGCGGAATCTTGTTGCCGGCTGAATTCATAAAAATATACCCAGTCCCTTGCACAATATCAATATTTTTCGGGGCTGGTTCAAACAATGCTTCCTGCAAGTTTTTGTTTAGCTCCTCAGTAAAATTTACTTGGGATTCACATTTTTTGTGTGTTTCACCTGCGCCTCTTGTAGAAACCCCATCTTCAGTATAGGTTGTACCTTCCCAGCTGTAATCTGCGCGATAAGCACTACCTGTATGCAATACACTTCCGTATTCAATTTTCTCTATTGCCCCTATTTGTTTTCGAACCGCTTTGGAAAATGAGACTAGGTTTGTTCCATACACATAGACTTTATAAAAGGTTACGGAAAGTACAATTAAAGCTAATAGGAGAACAGTTAAAATTACTTTTTTCCTCACTGAGAGATTATACAGAAAGTTTGGCTGAGCATGTCGGTCTAGAACCCTAAAACCCTCTAAGATGAGAAATTAGGTTACGGAATATCTCGTTACCTTGTTGTTTTTCTACCATAACCTCTGGATGGAACTGGAATCCGTAGATTGGTTTAGTTTTGTGTTTTAGAATCTCCACGCCGTTTTTTGATCTTGCCATTTCAACTAAAGGTTCGCTGACCTTTGAAACGAAGTACCTATGACCCTCGTAAACATCGAACTGTTTAATGCCACCAAATATCCCGTCAGCTTGTGTTACAGAAATGGAGTACACACCTTCTTCCTTGCCAGCAAGTTTGGATATTTTCGTTCCAAACGTGTGAGCAATGAGTTCAAATCCGAAACAAATGCCAATAATAGGTTTTTTGGAGCTTAGTATTAACTGTACCTCACGTTTAAAAAGGACATCATTTCCACCTACGGTATGGGCACTACCACTCAGCACAAATAAGCCATAATCATTTATATTAAAGTTGAGATTCTCATAAGATTGTATTTCTAAGTCAAGGTCATTTTCGGACAGGAACTTAACAAGCTCTAAAGTGTGCTTACTTCCATTATCTATTAACAGCGTTTTCATAAATTTTTGGCTGGGCATGTCGGTCTAGAACTCTTTAATTTCTATAGTTCATCAATTATGCTCTTAATTTCTGGGTCGGAATAATCTAGATCTTTTATCATTACTTTTGCTTCGGGAGACATTCTTACGAACATCCATCTAATCTTTTCTTTTGTTCGTTCATAGCCATTACGCTTCATATACGAAGGGATGTTGTATTCGAAGTAAGCTACACTATCGGCATCCCTTAAAATATTTATCTCTTCATTTCCGCCTACTTCATGACCTTCGACTAAAAGCTTGACCTTTTGAATAACAGTTTTCGGATATTTATGTTTCTCTAAAATCTCAGAAATGAATTTTGCTGACCTTTTTGCATGCTCTTGTTTGAACTCATCAATTTTTGTGTAGTCTTTTAAGTCTTTTTCCGTTATTCCCGTAATCGCTCTATCAATATCGTGTGACAATGCAGCTATTTGCAGGGACTCATCCGCATCTGGTTTTAAGATAAGAACCCATTTGTGAACAAGCTGAGCATGTGTAGCTTCAAAATCAAGGGGCGAATTTTTTAAAGTGTCTAGTATCTCTTGTTTTATATTATCTAGGCTTTGCATATTTTTGGCTGAGCGTGTCGGTTTAGAACCCAGCTAGTTTATTCTACTCTCCAAGATGAAAATGAGACAAACGAGACAGCATAAAAGGGTAAAGTTGGTCTATACTACAGGGTTGCATGTATGCCGTTACTACAGTAAGATTCGTGCCATGTACAGCAAGTACTTAAGTTACAAAATTAATAGCCTCGCCTTCACAGAGGGCAGAATGGACATTTCAGTCGAATGTCCAGTTAATTTAGTGGCTTACCAGCTTGCTTAAACTTCCCCCAAATCTTTGCTAGCTCGGATAAGCCTCCAGAACGGAGGCATTTTTAATTCAAAAATCTCAAACACCTGGAGTCTTCTTCGATCCAACAAATCTCGACACCGAAAGGAGATAAGTGGAGGTGTTCTTGGATCAAAACAAAAACTCAAAAAAGGAGACTAAGATGTTTGGGAACCCAATGCGTATCGAAATGGATGGTTTTGGTGTAACACTGCGGCCTCACAAGAAAGAGGAGTTGGAAAAACTTGCCGAACTGTATAGCTCAATGAATATACAGTGGTACATACAAGGAACCGGGGCTATGACACTCGAACAGGAAATCGAGTGGTGGAAGCATGAGTCCGAGGCCAAGGATTCGGTAATCTGGGCAATTGTGCCAGATGGTTCGGATACTGCAGTTGGATCAACAGGCTTGCACAAGATCCATCCTTTGTGGGGGTCGTGCACTTCTGGGATTGTCATCGCCGATCGGAAGTATTGGGGGAAGGGTGTTGCATATCGTGCACATTTGATGCGCACGTTTTATGCAGCCGAAGTTCTTAACAGGATGACGATACAGTCCAAGGCCAGAGTTGAAAATGAAGCTTCGGTAAAAGCTTTGTTGAAAGTGGGGTATCGAGTTTCTGGAAAGTATGACAGGGATGTTTTCCGCCAGAGATACATCGATACTTATGTGCTTTCTTGGGTACACCCCGGTAGGGCTGCCTCGCTGTACCCAGAGGGAGTCCCAGAGGAACTTAATGTGTCGCTGAAATTGGCGTGGGATGCATTAGAGGTTGCCTCGGACAACGTCAAGTATCTGTAGCACCGAGAACCCCCGAGATAATATCAACGGGGTTCTTTTTTCATCAAGCCGTCACAAGCTTATTTCGGTTCGGATTAGGGATATTTCTACGAAGGGTTCAACAAGCCATTAAAGGAAGTTTGAGGGAAGCGGGACGCTAGGGGTGCCCGTTTTGGCTGAGCATGCCGGTCTAGAACCCCCTCACCCTCTAGGACTTAGGGTTATAGAAGAGGGCCGTAGTGTGAAATAAGGTACCAGCGCCCACTGACCTTAGAATACGTTTTTCCTGTTCGGCCAAGCCAATGCATTTGCTTTCCCACCGAACTTTCCCATAACGTGTCTATGTCCACTACGGCAAAAGCGCCGTCACCTTCATTAGACACTTTTATTTCTATGGTTTTTCTCTCATTTCGAACTAAATTATATTCCGTAAACATTTCTGAATAGAAGTTTTTCCATCTACCCAAATCAAATTTACCCAATGGTAGTTCCCAATCTATTAAATTCGGAGACTGATTATCTTTTGGCCAAACCCAGACAAAATCTGGGTGAAAAAGTGAAAGAAGAAGATCAACATCCTTTGTGTCCCATGCCTTAGTCTCCGTGTTAATGATCTGTTTAATTTCCTCTTGAAGTTCCATTTTTAAATTCTAACACTTACAATCTTTGGCTGGGAGGCAGGGACTTGAACCCCAGTTTTCGCGTCCAGAGCGCGATGTCCTACCACTAGACGACCTCCCATCGCTTTTAGCATTGGCATTTTATCACCAAAAACCCCCGGGCGTCCCCGGGGGTTTGTATTCGTAAAACTCAAATAGTTAGCAACTAAGCCAAGTCTCCGGTGTCCTCACCTTCAGAGCTATCACCTACAGCTCCTGCGCCATCAACAACATCTTCATCTTCATCATCAAGTGGTACTACTGGTGGCATCCCTGGTACTGGCATCCCTGGTACAGCAGGATTATCAACAGCTGGTACTACGTCGTCATTATTCATTAAATCAGTCATTCAAATACACCCCCTTACTTTTTATTGTTTTCAAATTCATTACAAGGCAGATTACTGCCATTACGTATAGTATAAAGGAAGTTTTTACATTGGGGAAGAGTTGGGTTATCATTTTCCTATGAGCACAAAGCATAAAGAACAGAGGGTAGGGGTGTTTGTAGACATTCAAAATATGTACTACTCGGCTAAAAATCTGTTTAGCGCGAAGGTTGATTTTGGCAAGGTTTTGAAAGAGTCGGTGGGGGACCGCCATTTAATCCGGGCATTTGCCTACGTTATAAAGGCTGATGTGGGCGAGGAAAAGGCATTTTTTGAGGCGTTGTCACAGCGTGGATACGAAGTAAGGGAAAAAGAACTTCAGACTTTTTATGGTGGGGCAAAAAAGGGAGATTGGGACGTTGGGTTGTGCATGGACGCGGTTAGAATGATGCCCAAAATTGACGTTTTGATTTTGGTTTCCGGAGACGGGGACTACCAGGATTTGCTTGAGTACGCGCGGAGTCAGGGTGTTAGGACAGAAGTTGTAGCTTTTGCCAAAACCACTTCGCACAAGATTTTAGAAGTAGCGGAAGATTTTCTTGATCTTTCAGAGGAAGCTAAAAAGTTCCTAATAAAGTAGGTAATTTGTTTAAAAGGCAGTTAGACAAAATAACATTGTTGTTGAAAAGCCCCAAAGCTTACGGCGTTGCCAGGAAAGTTTATTTTGGGCTTGTTTTTGTAGTTTTATTTTTCACCCTTTATCACATTGGTTATTCGAAGAGAATTATTCCAGGTGTAAAAATTGGAGACGTTTTTGTTGGAGGCATGACTTATGACGAAGCTTACGATGCGTTTTCGGAGACAGTTGAAGCACTTGAACCTAAATTGGTTCTAACCCACGAAAATATAAAGCACGAACTTACAGCCGGAGAAATCTCTTTGCAATATGATATTGCCAATTCCGTTTCCCGCGCGTTTGAAGTTGGGCGAAGCGGGAGCATTTTTCGTGACACGAAAGATAAACTTGCCAGTTTGGTTAAGAACATAAGGGTTAAGGCTTATTACAATTGGGACGATGACCTGCTAAGTGGTGAATTTTCAAAGTTGAGGGGTGAGATTAACCACGCCGCCGTGGAGCCAAGCTTCGTTATTGCTGATGACGGAAGTTTAAGCGTAACACCGCCAGTTACGGGTGAGAAAGTTTCGGATCAGGGAGTGTATGATGTGGTAATTTCGTCATTTGATTACCTTGAGTTTAGCGAAAAGGAAATTCCCGTTAGTAAACTTGAGCCAAGTCTAAAAGCTGAAGATTTGGAAGAAGCGAGAGGTGAGGTTGAGAGGATAATTTCGAAACCTTTGACGGTTAAAGCTGGAGAGAACTCGTGGGAACTTTCACCAAAACAAAAGTTTGACTTTATAAAGATTGAACCCCGACTCATTGGTTCAAAGCTTTCTTTGAATAGAGCAAACTTTGAAGCTTATGTTGATGGAATTGCCCTGGAAATTAACAAACAGCCCCGCGGGAAAGTTACTAGAATTGAAAATAATGTTGTTTTAGGATTTGAACTAACAGGTCCTGGTGAAGAGTTGGACGAGAAAAAGTTTACTGAAGATTTTGAGCGGGCTTTACTAGGGGAAGAAACCGAAGCCGTAATTGTAATGAACGTAATTAATAACTTAAGCGATCCTTCAAAATATGGAATTTACGCACTGCTTGGGGAAGGAAGCTCCAAGTTTGCGGGCTCTGCTGCGGCAAGAATCCACAATTTAACGTTGGCTGCTGAAAGAACAGATGGCGTTTTGGTTCCACCTGGGGGAACTTACTCATTTAATAATTCGGTGGGGGCAATAAACGGGGCAACAGGTTACGACACGGCTTACATAATCTCCAACGGTCGAACAGTTTTAGGTGAGGGTGGTGGTGTATGCCAAACTTCAACAACTATGTTTAGAGCAGTTTTAGATGCAGGCTTGCCTATTGTTACCCGCCACCCACACGCGTACAGAGTTTATTACTACGAACAAGATAGGCCAGTTGGCTTTGATGCTTCCGTTTTTCAACCTTCTCTTGATTTTCAATTTAAGAACGACACCCCAAACCATGTATTAGTTGCTACTTCATGGAATTTAGATGAGCAAACTTTGACATTTAAATTATATGGAACACCAGATGGTCGTGAGGTTGAAATTACGGAACCGGTTGTAACAAACGAAATTGCCCCACCCGAGGCTTTGTATCAGGATGATCCAACACTAGACAAGGGTGTAGTGAGACAGGTTGATTTTTCGGCGTGGGGAGCTACCGCGCAGTTTAGCCGTACAGTCACAAGAGGTGGTGAGATTTTGTCGCAGGATACTTTCAAAAGCACTTACCAGCCTTGGCGCGCAATTTTTATGGTGGGAACAAAAGAGACTTAAAGGTTTAACCCTTAATTAGCACACTTACCAATGTAGTTTTATCCGTATTTTGCTCGTCTATTGATTGAAAAGAAGTAGTAACCTCAACTTCCCTTTTTTGCTGCTTATATTTAGTGGTTGTAAAAATTTCCGAAGTTCCAGTTGAAGTTATTTCCCATCCGCTTGGAATTAAAATATTTCTATAGAAAGTCTGAATGTTTTCGGGCGAGTTTGAAGTTCTGTAAGTTGTATGTTCGCCGTCACTTTCCTCAGATATGCTTATTACCTCGTAATTTTCAGGATAGGGGAGGCGGGTTTTGTCTTGAGTGTTTGCTCCCTTAACCTGTTTGTGAGCTTCGGGGATCTGGGGTCTAAAACTTGAAAAATTCCCATATGTGTAAAAAGACAAGCCAAGAAGTACGGTAGTTAATATTGTTGCCGCCGCGGTTTTTGTTTTATTTGAAACTTCGGGTAGTTTTGAAGCTATTGTCATTGAAGGAATTATAGCGTATTCGCGGTTTTGATATAATGCGGATGCGTGGCCCCGTCGTCTAGCGGCTAGGACGCCAGGTTCTCATCCTGGTAACCGGAGTTCGATTCTCCGCGGGGTCACCAGAATCTTTTATTATTCGCCTTTGATATACTTTTGTTATGAGAAACGCAATTATACTTCACGGTTCGTGTGACAAAGAAGAATATCTCAATGACAAATACCCGTCACTTTCAAATAGTCACTGGTTTCCTTGGCTTCAAAAGCAGCTTTTAATAAATGGAATTCCAACCCAGACCCCCGAAATTTACGATGCTTATACGCCTGACTATTCAATCTGGAAAAAAGAGTTTGAGAGGTTTGATGTCGGTGTGGAGACGATTTTGGTCGGTCACAGCTGTGGGGGGGGCTTTTTAATAAGATGGCTGAGCGAGAACAAGATTTTGGTGGGCAAGGTCATTCTAGTAGCTCCTTGGTTTGACCCATCGAGAAGAAAGACCAAAGACTTTTTCGATTTTGAGATTGACCCAAATCTGCAAGATAGAGTTAGCAAAATTCACGTCCTACTCTCAAACGACGAAGAAACGGAAGGAATCAGAGAAACGGTTGATGAGATCTTGAGAGTTCTGACAAAGGCTCAATTACACAAATTTGGAAACATGGGCCATTTTACCTTTGGAGAAATGGGAACCGAGAAATTTCCAGAACTTTTGTCAATTATTCTAGGGAAAGATTGAATCATGTCCCTAAACACACAAGAAAAAAAACAGTCTTGGCACGGCTTAAAGCTTGTACTCCTGTCTTGGGTCCTTTGGAAAATTGACTTCGTCAAATAGCACTATCAGATTTGGTTTAATACAGTAGCAAACGTGGGCATCTTTGTTAGCTACAATCTTGTTTACCCTTATTAGAGACATTCCAAACCTTTTTGCGTAAAGTAACAGAGCGGGAAGCGCAGCTTTTCCCTTCACTTCTTTTGCTGTTCCCTCAAACGAGATTCCTCTAACGTCTTGACCAGGAGTGTGCGGAAGAACAATAGTCCCTGCTACCCTTTCGTTATCAACAATTTCTTTTGAGTGCCTTCTTTTAGGGGTAGAAATCCAATAAAGATTGAATTTGTTGTCGTAAGCAAAATAGACTGAGCAAGCCCACGGTTGGCCATTTCTGGAGGTTGCGATCTGCATCAGTTTCGCTTCGCTTAAATACTCTTCTATTAGTTTTTTAAGGGTCTTCATACAGATACACTGTACTACAGGGCAAGAGTCTTCCGCAACTTCAAGCCGATTTAGTGTTAGAATTTTTTCATGAAGGTGGTTTTATTGATGGTAATTACTCCAAACGGAATGATCTGCCGGGAAAATGGAGAAGAAGATTTTATCTCGGACAGAAGTTGGAAGGAATACGTTCGGATTTTAAACGAAGCTAGAAATGTTATTTGGGGTAGAAAAGCTTATGAAAACTTTATGGGGTGGGAAAACGCTGGGGAAAAATTAAAAGACTTGGAGGGGGTTAAGAAATATGTCTTATCTTCAAATCCTAATCTCGCCCCAAGTGGCGGATTTCAACTCGTTACGTCTGTAGAGGAATACTTAAGCGAAGTTGAAAATGAAGGCTTTGACACAGTAATGGTTACGGGTGGCGGAAAGCTTAATTCGGAATTTATGAAAAGAGGCTTGGTGGATGAAATAATTTTGAATGTTGAACCTTTTATCTTAGGCAAGGGCATTTCTGTTTTTAGTGAGGAAGAGTTTGAATTTAACTTGAAACTTCAGGGCGTTAGAGAAATTGGTAGTGGCACACTGCAGTTAAAGTATTCTATTAACCCAAGGTCTTGAGTGACATTCCGCCATCTATTGTTAGTATTTCCCCGCACATCGCGTCATTTTCGAGTAGGAATATTATTGCATGAGCCACTTCTCCCGGCTCTACAAATCGGTTTATTAGCTGTCCCGCGCCATAATCTTTTTTCTCTTTTTCTGTTAACTTGCCCCAGCGAGGTGTAAGTGTGCGCCCTGGTGCGATAGCGTTTACAAGTATTTTTGGTGCCAAAGCTCTTGCTAGGTTTTTGGTATAGCTTTCTAGGGCAGCCTCCAAAGAAGCATAGCCCATCGCTCTTGGTCCCCCGTGTCCTAATCTTCCGTGTATAGATGAAATATTTATTATTCTTCCTGTTTTCATCAGATCCAAGGCGTATTTCGTTACTCTTATTTGACTTAGAAAGTTAACATTAAAATTGTTTGCGTACACATCTAGGTTTGTCGGGGTATCAGAAGGGTAAAATATGCCGCCGCCATTGATTAGTATATCCAGCTTGCCGAATTTATTTTTTATCGTTTCAAACATTTCCTTTACTTTATTGTCGTTGGTAATGTCAGTTTTGACTATGATATTTTTGGAGGAATATTTGTTGGCCTCTTTTAATATTTGTTCAGCGGACTTCTTGTCGTTTTTGTAACTTATGATTACTGAAGCCCCCCCCCATCGCTAGTTTTATAGCTGTAGCCGCGCCTATTCCTTTGGAGCCACCGGTTACTAAAGCTATTTTTCCTGTAAGACCCATGGACACATTCTACAATAAACTAAAAGACTTGTTTATAACTCCAGTGATTTAATTCTTTGGGGTCCCTGCTGTGTTAAGATAAATCATATGTACGATAATATTCGAAAAAGTTTAGATAATATAGAAAAAAATCCCCAGACAGGAAATGTTGGTCAACAACAGCATATTGCCGTTACAGCAACACTTGCTAAGATCACGGCAGATTTAGTCGAAGAAGTTATAAAACTTAGGCAGACAATTTTGGATTTGGAATCTCAAAACCATAAACTTACAAAGGTAACAACTTTTCTATCTTGGGTTGCCGTAACCTTTGCCTTGATACAAGTGCTTCCGATAATCTTGGGATTTTTGGCTAAATAAGTTTATTTCTCCGGGGGTTTAAACATTTTCCCATGGCCGGGAACTATCCAATCAGCTATTTCTAGCACTTTCCCCCTTGACTCTTTTAGCGCCGCAACATCGCTGGCAAAAGGATCGTGAAGATTCATTAAAACTTCAAGCGAGGAAGTGTCTTGCTTCCCATCTTCCCACCAGAATACGTCTTGGGCTATGCAAACAGTTCCTAAATCGTCCTCTTCGAATATAAGTGCCGCGTGTTTCAGCAGAATGGCCGGGAGTTGGAAGAATTTGAATTTCAGTTCCAGGCAACTTGTCTGAATAGGCTGTTTCAGTGTCATCTTTCCAAAGCATCGATCCATCGTAAAGAGCGTTATTTGGAAAAAGTTTTAAGTTTAAGAAGTGATCTGGATGGTAATGACTCAAAAATAAAATATCAATGTCATTTGGAACTAGATCCTCTTCTTTTAGAGCGTTTAGCAACCTTTCCTTGTTGGCACCCGGGTCGACCAAAATCTTCAAATCGTTATGATAAATAAGTACGCATGTGGGACTTGCCTGGTAAGTAGTGCCTGGCCCAGGTTTTGCGTAACCTTCAACAAGGATTTTCAATTTGTTCATATTGGTATTATAAACTAAGTTATGGAAATACCTCAAAAACTTCAAGATTTGTATAGACACTGGGAACACCACACGCAACCAATCCCATTTTCGAATAGTGAGGCACTTGACCAGAAGATTTTGGCCGAAATGGAAAGTTTTATGGTTGAAAGAATGCAGATCTGGGAAAAGAAAGTCTTCCAACAAACCCCGCCCCATACTCAAGATAAAGTCCTCCAAAAATTCCGTTTCTGCAACATTTATAGAGAGTTAGATAAGCAAACCATAGAAATTCACGAACATCTGGAGGACTTACGAAGCAATTTCCCTTTATGGCTTTTGAATTTAGCCTTTCATAGGTTTGTCTGCAATCCGACTACTGTTAAAAAAGTTGGCCTGCTTAACTTTTTACATAAGAACAATGAGCAAGTGTACGAAAATCTCATGGAATTAGAACGGCCAAAGTACGGCACTGCCTACATTTTTCCAATTAGTACAATTCAGCGTTCAGAATGCCCAACAAGAGAAGAATTTTTCTGTTTTTATCTCCCAAGTGTGATGAAAAAGATTACTTCTGCCGTAGAAAAGTTTAAAAACACAACCGTTTTGGAAGCTTTAGATACTGTATTTCCCCTGTTTGGCTTTAATCTTAAGTTTCACTGGACAGAAATCTTAATCGATGTTGCCTACCAGTTTCCACAACTAATAAATCTGTACAAAGACTTTCCGATAGGACCCGGCTCATTGCCGACAATGAAAAGGCTTAATAATAAGCTAAATCCTACTGAAACTTGTAATTTACTTGCCCATCATAGGCCCAAAGACTTCCCTTACCTAACCTACAAAGGCAAAAAGGTTCTGCTTTCGGCTGAAAACTGGGAGGGGGTTGGGTGCGAGTTTAGAAAGTATACAAATCTAGGCCAAGGGAGGGGAAGAATTCGGAAGTATCACTAGCCAATTATTGCTAAAATATAACCAATGCCTGTCCAAGACCCGTTAGAACAAGAAAAAGAAAAACTCCAAAAAATCATTGCTGAGGTTAAAGAGGGCGTTATTATTGTTGACCCCGAGCAAAAAATTACTCTTATGAACAAGTCGGCGGAAGAAATCACCGGCCATGGCCTTGTTGAAGCTCTAGGAAAGCCCATTTGGCATGTCCTCACACTTTTATATAATGAAAAGGAAGTTAAACCTGATACCTACTGTCCCGTCAGCAGCATAAAACTTGAAGGTATTGTTTACGAGAAAGATAATCTGACCTTGGTTGATAAAAAGGAAGAAATAAAGGTTGTAAATTTGAAGGTGCAGAAAATGAAAGATGGAATGGAGATGGGAGTTGGGTGTATTTTAACTATTGAGGACACTTTTGCCCAAAGCGAGCTTGAAAGAATGAAGCTTGATTTTGTTGCCATGTCGGTTCACGTTTTGCGAACCCCACTCTCTATCCTAAAAGGCTATTTGTCTTATTTAACTAAAAAAGAAACGCTACAGAAACTTAACGAAACCGAAGCCGATTATTTGAAGAATTCTGTTGTGAGCACTGACGAGCTTGTTTACCTTGTCGATAACCTACTGGACCTTACTGAACTTCAAGCCAGTGGTTTTAGAATAAGCCCTATTCCTTTGGACTTGGACAAGGCAGTCCAGAGCGTAGTTTACGAATTTAAGCCTTTTGCTGATGCGAAAATGTTGGAAATCATTTATGCCCCGTCCCTTTCGGAACTTCCATTGGTTTACGCGGACGCCACACGCTTAAAAATTGTTTTGCGAAATTTAATAGGCAACGCAATAAAGTTTACAAATGAAGGAAGTGTTGAGATTATCGTTGCCCAGGAAAGTTCGGACTTTTTAAAAGTTACGGTAAAAGACACAGGGCGGGGAATTCCGGAAAAAAACCTTCCCCACCTTTTCAAAAAGTTTTACCGGGTGAAAGAAGCTTTAGAAATGGAAACTGGTAGAGGACTTGGCTTGTATGTAAGTAAAGAAATTGTAGGTTCTCATGGTGGGAAAATTGGAGTGGAAAGCAAAGAAGGAGTCGGATCGACCTTTTGGTTCACAATTCCCGTTTATAAGGAAAGGAAGTAGAATAACCCTATGCCTAAATCGCCCAAACCGCTAAAAGAAATAATCACAATAGGAGTTGACAGTTCAACGACAAACTGTGGCGTAGCCATCTTTAGAAACGGAACTTTGGTAGAAACCTGTAATTTTACTTTTCCCGGCACATACGATTTAGATAAACTTGAAAAAATTATCTCTGTTTTTGACAAGCTTTTTACCAAACACAAGCCCCAAATGGTTATTTTGGAAAAACCCGCGCCTGTAAGAAATTCCAAAACACTAACTGCGTTAAATCAGGTGGCCGGGGCAATTTGGGCAACAGCGGCCATGCACGGGGCATTTATTGACGATATGCACAATAAAATAATCAAAAAAGTAATGGGCATTGAAGGTAAGCATGATGCTATAAGAAAGGTAAAGGAGTCTTACGGGTTTGAAGTTGTAACTGACCACGAAGCCGACGCTGTTTTAACCGTCGAAGCTTACCGAATACATATGAGTGCACAAAGCATAGATTAGCTCTATACTTATTAAACTCTGCCCTTTAGTTCTGTCCCCAACTGCCAAAAAAATAATGAAAATGTCGACACGTTCCAAAAGTCTATTAGTAGGAATATTTTTCGGACTTCTTATCGTGGTTGGAATGTGGACATTTGCTGGATCACCCGGACATATTTCCAACTACCTCTCGTTTGTCCTCGGGGCTTTCTTTTTCTACCTTTTACTGGTTCGCAAATTTCGAAGCATTTGGCTAGGCCTGCTGGGAAGTTTGCTTTTGGCTTTAATTCCAAATCTTTTTGCCCAGTCTTTTCATTTTTCTACTGACGTGGCGTTTATGACCACTTTTATCATTTCTACATACCTTGCGGTGCTCTTTTCTGAACACAAGCAAACTTGGCTAGCAGTTCTTACAGCACTGGCCTCAGCGTTTTTGATTGATATGAAATTTGTCGGCTTTTTATTTCCGATTTTGCTGATTGATGTTTTCTTTCTTAATGGATATAAAAAAGAAGATAGGAAAGTTTTGTGGTTGTACCTAACTCTTACCGCCATTTTTACTTTAAGTATATTTCTTGTTTTTGGTCACAGTTCTTTTGTAAATTCGTCTTCACTGCCTTGGTTTTACTTTTTAAGATGGGTCACTACGACTACACCCGCCGCCTACTTAATTTTGGCGTTCTTTGGAATTTGGTTTTTTATATACTCGGTTCCAGAGGCAACAAGAGAAGAGTTGTTTGTAGGAGGGTGGCTAGTGGTTCCGTTAGTGCTTGGAACATTAACAAGGTCTTATTTTCTTAACATTTGGGGGCAGGCGTTTTTTTTATACCCCGCGATTTTGTATTTTGCGATATTTGCAATTGCCAAATCTTCTCCAAGAGTTAGAGCTGCGCTGCTGATGTTATTGGCTATAAACGTGGGCTTTATACTCTTTTTTGCGCCAGAAGTTTTACCCAATTTGACACCCGGTATTTAGGGTGCTAACCTTTGACAAGGTTAATAGCAGTATATCCCCAGCCACTGCAAGAGTTGGGGTTTTTCTTTTTTATTAGATTTATTTAAATTAATTTGAAAATATGTCAGACACTGTATTCCTAACCAAAGAAGGGTTGGAAGAACTTAAAATTGAATTAAAGCAGCTTATTGATACGAAACGCCCCGAAGTTTCCAAGAGAATCAAAAACGCCAGAGAAATGGGCGATCTTTCCGAAAACGCGGAGTATCAGGCGGCCAAAGAAGAACAGGCTTTCGCGGAAGGCCGCATTGCCGAACTTGAAGATATTATTAAGCACGCTAAGGTTCAGAAGAATGGTTCAAAAGATACTGTCGCAGTAGGTTCTAAGGTTACGGTCCACGTTGATGGTGCCGAACAAATTTTTCATTTAGTAGGAGCACCCGAAGCCGATCCGGCGAAGGGAAAAATTTCTCACGAATCCCCACTTGGAGCTGAACTTGTGGGAAAAAAGGTTGGGGATCAGTTTGAAGTTGCTGCCCCGGTCGGAAAACTCACTTACACCATTTTAAAGGTTCGCTAACCGCGATATTTTCGCCACTTCTCCCGTAACGCTAATTGTATTAGAATTTAGCTATGGCTACGCTAAAAGAGCTCCGCGATGTGCGGATTGAAAAGTTGAATAAACTGCGTGGTATGGGAATTGATCCTTATCCTGCGAAATCGCAAAAAGATTATCCTAATGCTGAAGTTGTTGAGAATTTTGCGAAATTTGAAGGGAAAGAAGTAACGCTTACGGGAAGGCTTATGTCGTGGCGGGAACATGGATCTTTAGTGTTTGCCGATTTGCAGGATTTTTCTGGAAAAATTCAGCTATATATCCATCAAGATGATTTAGAACAAGCAGATGTTAAAACTCAAACTTTGGGCTTTGCTGATCTTGGACTTTTGGACGTTGGAGACTTTGTTCAGGTTACAGGCATGGTTACAAAGACCCAGCGCGGCGAAATTTCACTTCAACCAAAACAAATTAAAATTTTAACTAAGTCTTTAAGACCGTTACCGGATAAATGGGAAGGCGTAAAAGATCCCGAGATAATTTTTAGAAGAAGGTATATAGACTTGGTGATGAATCGTGATCACGTTGAGTTGTTCAAAAGAAAAGCGAAATTTTGGAAGGTAAACAGAGAATTTATGGGTAAAAGAGGCTTTACTGAAGTGGAAACGCCGATTCTCGAACACGTCACCGGCGGGGCCGATGCAAAGCCGTTTACAACCCACCACGACGCGCTAGACCAGGATTTTTATTTGAGAATCTCAACAGAACTTTATCAAAAAAGGCTTATTGGTGGGGGTTTTGAAAAGGTTTTTACGCTTGGTCCAAATTTTCGAAATGAGGGCTTAAGCGATGAGCATCTTCAGGAGTATTACCAAATAGAATGGTACTGGGCATACGCCGATTACCGGGACAATATGGAAATGGTAAAAGAAATGTTTCGTTATGTTGCAAGTGAAGTTTATGGCACGACTAAATTTACACGGGGTGGACAGACTTTCGATTTAGCTAATGAGTGGGAAGAAATAGATTACATCAAAATCATAAAGGAAAAACTGGATGTGGATATTTTCAAAGATTCAGAAGAAAAAATGCTTAAAACCCTTAAAGATAATGGTGTAAAAATTTCCGGTGAAATTAATAGAAACAGACTCGTTGATAATTTGTGGAAAGTAATAAGAAAAGATGTTTCGGGACCAGCATTTTTAATAAATGAGCCCAAATTTATGTCTCCCTTGGCCAAATCCCGTGCCGACAACCCTGAGTTGACGGAGCGTTTCCATGTGATTCTGGCCGGAAGCGAGCTTGGAAATGGGTATTCGGAGTTAAACGACCCGCAGGATCAGCTGGCGAGATTTATTGAGCAACAAGGTGCCCGCGAGGCTGGAGATGCCGAGGCACAAATGCTTGATATAGACTTTGTCGAGATGTTGGAATACGGAATGCCTCCCGTTTCAGGTTATGGCCACAGCGAAAGACTATTTTGGTTTTTAGAAAATATTCCGGCGCGTGAGGGAACTCTGTTTCCACAAATGCGCCACAAACTTGATGAAACAACAAAAGAAATTTATGGAATAAAAGAATAATGATACCTACCCGCGAAGAAGCACAAAAACTTTTGGGGGAGCATGTTAAGGACGATTACCAAAAGTTACATGTTAGCATGGTCGCCAACGCTTTAGAGATGTACGCGAAAGAATATGGTGAGGATCCAGAGCTTTGGTATATAACCGGACTTTTGCACGACTTGGATTATTTTGAGTTTCCCGATGGGCACCCTCTTAAGTCGCTGGAATGGTTTAAAGAGTGGCAATATCCAGAGGAGCTCATCCACGCCGTTGCAGCGCACTATTGGAAGAAAACTGGGGTTCAGCCGGCTTCGAAACTGGCCGCGGCTTTGATTTCCATAGACGAACTGGCTGGATTTTTATACGCATATTCCTTAATGCGCCCGGAACATTGGGAAGGGATGAAACCAAGTTCGGTTCAGAAGAAGTTTAAAGACAGGGCCTTTGCTGCGAAAATAGATCGTGAGGAAGTAATGTTTGGGGTGGAAAAGTTGGGCGTTGATTTTTCAGAACACATCCAGAAGCTGGTTGACGTTTTCAAACCAATGTTTTTGGGAGGGCAAAAATGATTGATATTAAATTCATACGCGAAAATCCCGAGGTAATAAAAAAAGCTGTTGTCGACAAACAATTGGGCGAAACCGTTGATATAGACAAAATTCTCAAAATCGACAGAGAACATTTACTGCTTTTGCAAAAGGTAGAAACACACCGAGCGTTGAGGAATCAGTTGTCCGAGCAGATCTCGAAGGTATCTGGGGATGCACGCGCCAAACTAATCGGTGAGGCAACCAAGGTAAAAGAAGAAGTGAAGGAGTCGGAAGAGAAACTGAAAAAGTTGGAGCTGGAACTTGCGAATATGCTTTTGTGGGTTCCTAATGTTCCGGCGGAGGATGTTCCGATTGGAAAAGATGAGACCGGAAACGTTGTTATAAGGAAAGTTGGAAAGTTGCCAAAGTTTGGTTTTGCTCCTAAGGATCACTTGGAGTTAGGGCAGAATTTGGGAATTATCGATACAGAGCGTGGAGCCAAGATTGGTGGCGCAAGGGGATATTTTCTCAGAGGCGCCGGAGTAAAACTTCACCAGGCCATTTTGAAATATGCACAGGATCTTATCGAGTCCAAGGGTTTTGAGATTTTTGAAGTTCCATGGCTTGTGCGCCCAGATTACTTTGTAGGCACCGGATACTTCCCATGGGGAGTTGAAGACCATTACAGCGTTCAGGATGATCTAGCGTTGATCGGTACGGCCGAGGTTTCTTTAACCTCTTACTTTGCCGGGGAAACTCTGAATGAGGAGGACCTACCTATGAAACTGGCTGGAATAAGTCCGTGCTATCGCCGCGAGGTTGGTGGTTATGGAAAAGACACAAAAGGAATTTTTCGAGTTCACCAGTTTACAAAGGTCGAGCAGGTGGTTTTGCTTCCAGAAGGTGAAGATTTATCCCGCGAGTGGCACGACAAAATGCTTGGATATTCGGAGGAACTTTTGAAGGGCTTGAGATTGCCGTATCAAGTGCTTTTGATGTGCACAGGAGATATGGGCGCCGGCCAGCGAAAAAAATATGATATTAACACTTGGTTTCCAGCGCAGGAAAAATATCGTGAAACACACTCGGACTCGTACTTCTTGGATTTTCAGTCGCGTCGGCTAAATATTAAATACAAAACAAAAGATGGAAAAACAAAATTTGTGAATACTTTGAATAATACAGTTGCCGCATCGCCAAGACTTCTCGCTGCGGTTTTAGAAAACTACCAGCAAAAAGATGGATCAGTGAAAATCCCAAAGGTTTTACAAAAATACATTGGGAAAAAGGAAATTAGAAAGCCTCAATAATGGTTTTTGAAAACCTTCAGTTTCCAAAGCGCATATATCACACAACCTCAGACTACAACGAAAGAATAGAAGTTTTTCAGGCTGGAAAAACGAGAAGTCTTGCCGTTAATAATAGTGTCCAATCCACAAACTGGGACTCACCATTTGTGAAAAAAAGAGTTTGGGGGAAAATGGTTGATTTTGTGAAAGAGCAGCGCCCAGAAGCCACCTCAGTTTTAATTTTAGGCCTTGGTGGGGGAACAGTGTGCCATTTATTTTCAAAAGAAATGCCCAAACTCCAAATGGTAGTGGTGGAAATAGATAAAGTAATGATTGATGTCGCAAAAGAGTTTTTTGATTTAGATGAAATCACCAACCTAAAAGTTATTTGCGCCGATGCCTTTAGAATAATTTCCGAACCGGAAAAATTTGATCTACACCCAAGTTCATTTGATGTCGTTATCGTGGATTTTTACTGTGGCGACAAGTATCCGGAGCTGGCAACCTCCGGGGGCTTTTTGATTGGTATCAAGAGGTTTGTTCGGCCGGGAGGCTTGATAGTTTTTAACAGGGTTTATTATGGGCATCATCAACGCGACGTTGATGAGTTTTATGATTTAATTAAGGAAGCGTATGGAAATGTTGGAAATGTTGCGATCCCCGGGCGTACTAATTCCGACAATATTTTAATTTACGCGGAGGTTTAAAAGTTAGAAAATAAGTTTATGAACATTTGGCACGCTTTAATTTTAGGAATAGTTCAGGGTTTAACAGAATTCTTGCCGATATCCTCTTCCGGTCACCTAATTATTTTCCCAAGCGTTTTTGGTTGGGGAATTCAGCCGCTTGCTTTTGATACAACTTTGCATTTGGGAACAGCTTTGGCTCTTGTGGTTTATTTTTGGAAAGATTTGTTAAATATTTTGATGAAAGATAGAAAGCTTGGCTTTTTAATCCTTGCTGGATCCGTCCCAGCCGCGGTAGTTGGGCTTCTTTTGGAAAATACGGTGGAGACTGTATTCAGGGACGTTTCTTATGTGATTTTATTTTTACTCGCAGGCAGTCTTTTGATGTTTATTGCAGAAAAACTTGGCAGATGGAGACAAAATAAAGAGGTTACTATGAAAAGCAGTATTTTAATAGGAGTATTTCAGTCTCTAGCACTGCTTCCTGGAATTTCTCGCTCCGGCTCAACCATTTCCGGTGGAATGCTTTTTGGATTAAACAGAGAAAAGGCCGCTAGATTTTCATTTTTGCTTTCGATGCCAATTGTAGTTGCCGCGGGTTTTTTTAAAGTTGTTGATTCTGTAAGTGTTTTGAATGCGGTTCCATTGGCATTTTTGATCGCCGGGTTTTTGAGTAGTTTCGTAGTTGGAATGCTCGCGATTAGATTTATGCTGAACTTTTTGCAAACAAAAAGTTTGAATGTTTTTATTATCTACAGAGTTTTACTTTCTATAAGTCTTTTGATAATGTTCTATAAGATCTAATTTTCGATCAAAACTTCCCAAATACTGGGCTAAACAATTAAGGAGCCAAACATGAATGACCAGACCTTTATTTTGTACAGAACTGATAATAAGGAC
>Ga0155176_106_pt4 | contig 33582 bp, 42 predicted proteins | sample RifCSPhighO2_01_FD_106144 | JGI IMG/M metagenome (GOLD analysis project Ga0155176, IMG submission 106144) | candidate division WWE3 bacterium RIFCSPHIGHO2_01_FULL_42_13 | reverse complement strand
GAATTTTTAATATTAATTACGGAACAATTCGTGATGTTTTATATAGAATTCTTTTTTTCGAGCAAATTTCCACAAAATTTAATCTAGATAAAAATTCCGATGTGTCATCTTTCGAACTCAAAGATCTACTAAAATTAAGAAGGCGGCTTGAACAAACTCATAAACGATACCAAAAACTATTAGAGGATTTATTTGCCAAACCAGAGTACGAAAGTTTTGGAGGATTTGTATACGATCCTTACCAACCGGTTAGAAGAAATTACACCGAAGCAATTCAGGACCTGGAAGAGGAAAAAAGATTTCAGCAAGAATATATTAAAGAAAATCCAAACCACCCACGAAGCAAACTGTTTATTGAAAATGTGAAGACCATGAATAGGATAATTAAGCGGTTATCTGGTATTAGAAGTTCAATAAGAACAGAGGCGCTAAATGCTTTGTCTAAAGAGTACAAGATTAAGGCTGGGGAGGAGTTTGGGTACCTGGAAGCCCTTTTATACCTTGCCATTTACGTAGAATTGATAGGATTTAAGAAATTTAGGCAATTTGAGTACTGCGTGGTGGATGAGGGGCAGGATTTTGGTGTTTTGGAGTATTTTGTGCTTAAAAAGCTGGTTCAGGGAGGCAGATTTTGCATTTTGGGCGATTTGAATCAGTCTTATGGCAAAGAGGGCCTAAAAGACTGGAAAGACATTTTTGAGCTTGTAGAGGGGGCAAAAAAGGCGAATATGTTTATCCTGGACACAAATTACAGAAGCACAAAACCCATAATTGAGTATGCGAAGACTTTACTTGCCAGATACACTAAGAAGTACCTGCCAAAGCCAATTCAAAGAATGGGGCCTAAGCCGGTTATAAAGCAATTTGTAGCAAATAACGACGTTATGGATGCGTTTTCTGAAGATGTTAAAAATGACATTATCACGCTTGATAAAAGCATTGGAATTATTTGTTTTGGTAAAGACTATTATGAACAGGCCGAACGGGTTTTAGCTAAGTTTAAACTACCTAAAGAAAAATTTATAAAGCTGCGGGAATCTGAGCGCGTTCATTACCTCCCACGTGCGGTTTACTTAACAGAGTTTGAAAACTGCAAAGGATTGGAATTTGGTAGAGTGTATATATTGGGCTTAAATCCAAGTAAGGCTAAAAACTTTACGGAAGCTAAAAAAGCATTTGTTGCAGTAACAAGAGCGATGGACGAGCTTTCAATTTATTATGCTAAAAATTAAGGCGTTGCCATTACTATTTTTGATATTCGTTACCTTATGGTTAAGACTTGTAAATTTGGGTTACTCGGATTATCAAGGGGATGAGATAAAGGCTTTATTTTTACCTGACGTGGGCCAAACAGGTCTGCAATTTCTAATGGAGCAAAGAAAAGGTCCCGTTCAGTTTTTAGTTACTTACGCAATGCAAATTTTTAGCTCAGACTACTTAAATCAGTTTGTGATGCGATTGCCTTTTGCGATTGCAGGGATTTTAGCCGTTTACTTCTTTTATAAGTTCGTAAAACTTCACTTTGATGAGAAAACCACGCTTTATGCTTCACTTTTTATGGCCATGAACGGATTTTTCGTGGCGTTTTCAAGACTTGTTCAATATCAGGCTTTTACTCTTCTTTTTTGCATTTTGGCACTTTACTTTTTTTCATTAACTATAAAAGACGCAAGGTGGAAAATTAAAGGTTGGTACATTGGGGCAATTTTCTGGGCGCTTTCAATTCTTGCACATTATGACGGAGGGTTTATTGCGCCATTTGTTTTATACATTTTAGTGAGATGGTTTAAAGAGGATGCTGACGGTAAAAAACTGGAAGGGAAGGTTAAGATAAAACATATTTTACTTTCGGGATTAATTTTTCTTGGGCTGCTTTCGATATTTTTTGTTCCATACGTTTTTAGCATTTCAGAAGCCACTAAAGATTACTGGCTAAATAGACTTAGCGGAGGTGAAGGCAAGATCTCAAGTTCAATTGTGACCTTTAAAGTGTATAACCCAAAACTTATGTTTTATATTTACGCAGGGCTTTCTGCAACCTCTCTAATTAAATTTAAGAAAATCTGGCCAATAGTTATGTGGGCAGCGTTTCCTTTGTTTGTATGGGAAGTTATTACTTCAGTTCCCGGGACCCACATTTATAATTACGTTTTGCCAATAACAATTTTGGTGGCCCTTGGAATTACAGTAATTGAGGAGCAGGTAATAAAAGTGCTTAAGCCAAAATTTGGGAAAATCTTAAATGTTTTGGGTCTTATGATCTTGTTTGTATTTACATTCTTCCTTTCGCATACAGTTTTTGTAAATAATACAACCGAATATCCATGGGAAGATGAAAAATTTTTAATTTGGACATTAAACAAGCCAACTCCAATTTTCCACTTAAGTCTTTTTGGATTTCCATATAATAGGCAATGGGAAACAATAGGGTCTGTAATAAACGCAAGCGATGTTGAGTATTATTCGACAAATGAGCGCGACTCAATTTCAAGATTTTATGTCACGAAACCAAAAGATACGAATAACGCCGGCTATTACGTATCTGTAAACTCCCCGCAAAGTTTTTCGCCGCCTTTCCTGCAGGAAAAATCAGTGTATTGGGGCGAGAACCACGATCCGGTAATGGAAATTAGGAGGGGCGAAAAAGTGCTAGTGAGAATTTATCTTATGCCAACAGGTGGGTTGAAAGATATAAGAAGCCTCGGGTACTAAAACCCTATTGAAGTTCCCCAGCACGAATAGTGTAAGTGTGGCCATCTATTATCAGCACATCATTTAAACCATAGGTAATTTCCGAATCATCATCAAAAACTTGCCACATATAGCCGTCCGGCGCGCTGTACCCATTTACCGTATCAAGGACAGTTCCGTAGGTATAATCAGTTTTTGTGAATGTAAAGCCGCTGTTCTTCAGATGATACTCAAGGAGTTCCATAACCGTGTCTTTGTTAGTTAGTTGCGCGTGGTAGATTGAAGTTGCAGGGCCATTTTCAACAATAAGATCAACACTTGCCGGGTGAATTTCCATTTCTTCTGTAGTAACTTCCTTTTCACGATCTTTAACCTCAACAAGCCTGTTCGCAAAAACAGAAAAGTATATAAAAAGGCCTAAAACTAGATAAATGCCCAAAACTATTAGTACGGGTAAGAGTTTTTTCACTTTTTGATGGTATATTTAATCTGGCCAAGCGTCAATTGTAGTTTATTTGAGTTTAACTATATAATACCGACGCCGTGCCTCCTTAGCTCAGCGGACTAGAGCACTTGTCTTCGGAACAAGGGGTCGGGGGTTCGAATCCCTCAGGGGGCGCCAACCAAAATGCAAGTAAAAATCCGTAAAGTTACAAAAGAAGAACTTTCCGCAGTAGGAAAAGTCTGGGCCTCAGCTTTTAATGATGCATATAAATGGGAGCACTGGTCCGACGAAAACGGAGTCAAAATAGTTAGTTACATGTATGAAAAACAACCCGATTTATTTCTCTTGGCTGAAGTTGATGGGGAGATGGTTGGTGCTACATGGGGTGCGATTAAACCGCATTTTGACGGTAATCATATGGTGGACGGCGCCGTGTTTATACTTCCGAAATACCAAGGCAAGGGGCTTTATAGAAAACTTTCAACCGCAAGACTAAAGGAAGCAATGAAAAAATACAAGGTTACAGGAGTGCAGATTTTGGCAAGCAGCACCAACGAATTTCCAATCTCCTTTTACAAAAGGCTCGGATTTAAAGAGACAAGCTGGGTCCTCCTTTACACAAAGCCAGAAGAATTACTAGAAAACTTAGAGAAATAATATATACTCTATCTATGGGCTGTATACTCACCCAAGACATAATCACACAAATTTCAAATCAGCTAAAAGAAAATAGAAAAGATGTTGTTTTAACCCATGGAGTTTTTGACCTATTCCATATCGGGCAAGCTGAGTTTCTTAAAAAATCAAAGAAGCAGGGCGATTACCTAATTGTAGGGATAGAATCGGACGAAAGAGTTTCGGCATACAAGGGTATTGAAAGGCCAGTTATACCTTTAGCGCAGAGGATGGAAATAATTGCCGCCTGTGATTATGTAGATTTTGTTTATCCAATATCGAATCCGTCTCCTGTGGTTGACGCCTTTTATAAACATATGTATGAGTTATTAAACCCAGTATTGGTAACCTTTGGCAGGGGGTTTGCCTACCAAAATCAACTAAAGGATGAAAAGCTACAGATTCTGGGCATAAAATCAAAGAAAATTACCCATATTTACGATACACTACAATCAACAACAAGGATTATAGACAAAATACGAGCGGCATAGGCACAGTTTTATTTCCAACCACATTTCTGCTATCCTTACCAGTGAAATGCGCATATTTATATCCTATAAGTATTCCAACATTAAAGATAAGGCTCAGCTAAAAGACGAACTTCTCGAAGTTTCGGATATTTTAGAGTCTTTTGGCCATGAAACCTTTCTTCTTGCCCGCGACGTCCAAAACTGGAACAACAAAGGCCACTCTCTGCACTCAAGATTTTCCATACCGGCCAGGGAAATAAGAAAAGCAGACGGCATATTTGTGTATTTGAACAGCAGCGTTTTAAGTCCCGGCCTTCTTTTTGAAATTCACTGGGCAAAACTTTTTGGCAAAAAAATAATTCTCGCGATCAAAGAGGGAGTTAGGTCCTCTTACTTACACAAACTCGCCAGCGAAAAAGCAATTGTGTTTAAGAATTTTGCTGAATTAAAAGCAGGATTGAAATGACAACTTTATCTTCAGCTGAAACGTTACCAACGGAAGCCTCAACGGGCTCCGTTCAAGAAATTTTAAAAGAAACTGTTGAAAAATCCTCTCCGATGGAAAACGAATCTCATGAAGCTTTTGAACAAAGAAAAGAAAAGCAGCGAGAAATTATTGACGTTATGCCCGGCGACCTTATTGAAAGAATCGAGGAGGATATAAGAATTGACGGCGAGTTTAAAGCAAGAAGGAAGGAACCGAAACCCACTCTTGAGGATAAAAAGCACATTGCAACAGGAGAAATCTTTGAATCACTGGCAAGCACGGAGTACAAACTCAGAGAACAGAGAGAACCGTCCGAATTATCGCTTCAGATTCTCAAAATTTATAAAAATCCTCCGGAGGCTCTCACACAAGCCGTTGGACATTTAAGAAACCCAGATTTAATTGACATCCGGGAGGATACTTCCACACACAAAATGGTAATAACGGGACTTGCGGAAGTAAAAATGGCAACCTTAGATGTTCGAACTTACGAGCAGCAGGTAGATTTTAGAGAGAGTTTGGAAAATGTTATAGAAACTGTTAAAGAAATGGCTAAAGTAAACCTAGATTTGGAAGGTTTTGAGGAACTTCTCGAAAATTCGGACAAACTTGAAATTGCTGCAGAACTTCATACTGTCTTTGTTTTGCCCGCAGAAAGGGATATTGCGAACCCCAGGTCACTTGTTAATGAACATGATTTTAAAATAAACGATTCCATGAGTTTATATTACGAACTGGTTGATGGAATCATACCTGAACAGTGCACTCTACAGAATTCAGTCTTTACAGCAGCCGATATAAGAAACTTCCAAAAAGCCCTTTCTCCGCTTTTAGGTTTCTAATACAAGACAAGTTTGATATCATTCCCTTGCTTTGAGGGGGCGTAGCTCAGTGGTAGAGCAGCTGGCTCTTAACCAGCTTGTCGTGAGTCCGATTCTCACCGCCCTCACCAACCATACAAACAAGTTTGTATTATACCCTATAACATGTTAACCTAACCACAGTTAAATCTACAAATCGGTCTTTCAAGACCTTAGCAACAACTAATCTAGGAGAAGAGATGAAAACAAATCGTAACCACCTTAGTTCGGTTTTAGTTCTTATAGGGTTCGTCTTGGGTGCCTGCAGCACACCTGCTGCAGTCTTGGAACCTACAGCAATACCCACCACACTGCCGGCTGCCATTACAAACTGCGGTGGAGGTGCTTTCACAGCTTATACTGAACTCGAGGTAAAAGGAGCTAGTTGCGACCAAAATCTAACAGCCAGCATGAATGCTCCGGTAGTTAACATTTTCTTGCAAGATGGGGGGCGGGAACTTGTCCTTCACTTGAGCTACACTCTTGAAGGGGACGCGATGACGGGTGCTTACTGGATTCACTACGCAGTAAGTGGTGAGTACCACGAGGGCAGTGCTGCTATTCCGGTGGAGCCCCAATGCGACTCTCTAACCCCCCTCAACCCCATGGACGGGAAAGAGGGCACCATAGATTTGGTGTCGCCTCACGGAGTTTTTCAAGCGCGTTGCGAATTTGGGGATGTAGTTGTCATCGAAATGAAATGGATCAACCTCAGCCAAGATGATTTAAATGGCTAGGGAACGGTAGTAATTTTAATAGTGCCCGGCAGAGAGAAATCCAAAACTCCGCTGGGCACGTTTTATTTTTAAGATTTCTCGTTGGATAAATGATTAAAAGTTCCAATTAATGAACCGGCCAAAATTAGCCCTGTTCCCAAAATAAAAACCGGCGAGATCTTATCGCTAAAAAGAATGACTCCGGACAGAACCCCAACCGGAAGTTGCAAATACTGGCTCAAACCCACCACATACGCGTTTGTTTGTTTAATCCCCTTTTGGTAAAAGAAAAACATCAAAACTGTTCCAAAAATAATTAGATAAATCAACGAATATAAACTTACATTAGTAGTTTCGGATACAACAAGTGGCTTCCCTAAAATAGCCATCGCAAACATGCCCAATATAAAAACAAAAGTTGTTGCTACAAACTGGTTAAATGTTAAATCGATTGAAGAAATAGTTTTACTTAATTTCCTACACTCAACAATATAAAGCGCCGAAAGAATTGCCGAAAAGAAAACAAGAAGGTTGCCAATAACTAACTGATGCCCATTTGTTCCGCTAATTTTCACTTCGAAAATTATAAAAAGCGTGCCGCCCAATCCCAAAAGAATGCCAGCAATGCTTTTTAAAGTTTGCTTTTCGCCAAGTAGGTGGTGAGCGCCCAGTCCCACCGCAACAGGAATAAAAGCAAGGATTGCCTGAACATACGAAATTGTCGAAAGACTAAGTCCTAAAATAATTAACAAGAGCGCTCCTGCTGATAAAAAGGAGGCTTTTAGTGCAGTTTTTTGAATTTTTGGGCGATAAATAAGCCAGATAACAAGGGTTGCGGCGGCAAACCTTATTAACATGAGCAATACTGGCGAAAGCTCAGTTAGGCCGTATTTAAGGGCAGGAAGATTAAGCCCTGCAAAAACTGCAGACAAAACTACAAACACTAAAGCCATCATTTAATTGTACTAAATTGGATAAAGGTTTGTTACTATTGCTGCTGAGACTACATCAAAGGAGGCATTGTGGCAAAAACTGCAAAAAAGAAGAGCGGCAAACCACCCAAATTCAACGGAAAGGAAATTCGACGCGGGCAAGCTCAGATTAACGGCATAAATCACGCCAACGGTCTACCTGAGAGAAAGAAAAGAATGAAAAGAGACTGCTAAAAATTAAATGAGTTGGTTTCATTAGACTCTCACACCTTGTGGGAGTCTTTTTTTAAGCAAGTGTTTGGTTTTACGCTATAATAGCAACGACATCAGCCAGAGTGGAGGAATTGGCAGACTCGCTGTCTTCAGAAGGCAGTTCGCGCAAGCGAGTGCGGGTTCGAGTCCCGCCTCTGGCACCAAGTCTTTGCTGTGGTAAAATTCCCGTGCTGGAAGGCCATAAGATCGAGGGCGAGTGGCGGAATGGTATACGCGCAACGTTGAGGTCGTTGTGGGGTAAAACCCGTGCAGGTTCAAGTCCTGTCTCGCCCACCAAAAGGCTGGTAATATTACTTCATGGCTAGAAAACTTTTTAAGATTTCACTTTTCTCAATACTTGCTTTCGCTCTAGCTTTCGCCCTATCTCCAACTTTGTTAAACAAGCCAGCGTACGCCCAGTCAGCCCCAAGCATCGTAGAAGTCATAGATTCATTTCACAGCGACATTGTTGTAAATAGTGATGGCACAGTTAATGTTACGGAAATAATCCATTACTATTTTCCATTTTCCCGACACGGAATCTTTCGTGAAATTCCCTTAACTAAAACAAATCAAGACGGCAAGGATTTTAGAATGCTTGCTTCAGAAATTTCAGTTACAGACGAACTTGGCCGACCGTATATGTTTCAAGATAATTCAACTTCCGCAGAAATAAACTTAAAAGTAGGTGACCCGAATGCAACAATAACGGGAACTCATGTTTATGTAATCAAGTACACACTTTCCGGTGCTTTAACTTATTTTACTGACCATGACGAAATTTATTGGAACGTTACGGGAAACGGGTGGGAAGTTCCTATTTACGAAAGTAGCGCAACTGTAATTTTGCCCGACAGCGAGAGATTAGATTCTGCTGTAAGCGGTATTTGTTATATAGGTACTCTCGGGTCAACAGAGAGGTATTGCGATATTACCTTACCGGCAAGAAATGCTCTCGAATTCAAGTCGCCGCGACAACTTGAACCGGGGGAGGGTTTAACAATAGTTGAAAGCTTTCCAACTCGTATAGTTGAAGTGTTGGAGCCAGTAAGAGATTTTTCAAGTTTGTGGGAGACAATTATTGGAATTTTGATTTTCATCGGATGGTTAATTTTTTATATTCTACTTCCGGCTTTTCTTTTCTTTAGAATCTGGCCAAGGCTTAAAAAACAGCCAAATGAGAAAAAGGTTGTTGCCGCATGGTTTGATCCTCCAAAAACAGATTCAGGTAGAAGTTTAACTGCTGGTGAGGTTGGTGTTTTATACGATAAAAAAGGCGACATTCGGGATATTACAGCAACCCTAATTCAAATTGCACAAAAAGGTTTTATAAAAATTACTTCCGAAGAAAGTGGTGTGATTATTAAAAAACCAAAGTTTTCACTGGTTAAGGTTCGTGAATGGGAGGGGAGCGATTTGTTAAAGTACGAAAAATATTTACTTGATTCAATTTTTAAAGGGGCGGAGGTAGTTTCGCTTGAATCTTTGGGTAAACGGGTTGGTTTTGCCACAAAACTTGAAACAACTTACAAAGAGGCAGCGAAACAACTGGTTGGAGATGAGCAGTTTGCGGAAGATCCGTATAAAGTTCGTGAGAAGTGGATGATTGTGTTTGTTTTAGCATTTTTCTTTTTTAACCCATTGTTGGCGCTAGTTGCGTATTTAGGTTCAAAGTCGTCCAGGCGAACAGAAAGTGGTGCTCTTTCGTGGGCAACTATTGAATCAATGAGAAACTTTGTTCGCTCGCAGGACAAACAGCTTGAGTTTCAAGCTCAAAATCAAATGTTTTTTGAGAAGCTGCTGCCGTACGCGATTGCTTTAGGCGTTGAAAAGATTTGGCTTGATAGATTTAAGGACTTAAAACTTGCTAAACCCGAATGGCTTGAGTCGGATAACTTTAATACATTTTCGTATTTGTACTTAATGAATAGCTTCAATTCTTCTGTTAGTAGCGCGGTTGCCATGAGCTCAACTAGAAGTTCTTCAGGATTTAGTAGCGGGTTTTCAGGTGGATTTTCCGGAGGCGGAGGTGGCGGTGGGGGAGGTGGAAGTTGGTGATTTTTAACCAGTTTTTCTACAACATTCTTGGTTGGATAGGTCTTGGCTTATTACTTGTTGGATTTTATATAGATGCGACAAATAAGGTGGCCGAAGACTCCAAAATCTACTTTCTTTTGAACTTGCTTGGGTCGGTGAGCTTAGCTGTACATTCCTATTTTATAGGGTCAACGCCAATACTTATTCTAAACGTGGTTTGGGCCGGAATTTCACTGAGCAAGCTCCTAAAGAAGCATTAGCCTGTGGTAAAATGAGTCGTGTTTGCGACGGTAGTTCAGTGGTAGAATGCTTCCTTGCCAAGGAAGAGGTCGCCGGTTCGAATCCGGTCCGTCGCTCCAAGTTTAAGTCTTCTTGAATTCTTTTTCACAAAATGATATATTGCAATTACTCGAAAACGTCCGTATGGTCGCTGTTCCAACAGGAAATAGGGTCAGCCAGCCTCTTAACAATGCTGGGTTACCAGGTCTAGACAACCTGGTTTTAGTTTTCAACTAGAATCTCTGAATTTTTGAAGCTAATAACAAATTCACTTGTATATAGTTTTTCTTCTGCAATATCTCTCAAGAAGCCGGCCATTGCATCCGCTAAGCGTAAGAATACGCTTTGCTGATCCCTCATACCGCGAATCTTTCCATACTTAATTCTCAGCGTTTTAAGTTCGCTTCTTACAATTTCTCTTTCTTTATTATTAAGTCCATCAATGATTATATGAACAGAGTAGTCATCCAAGCCTTTGGATAGGACAGTCTTTGCAATAGTTAAAGATGTGAGCTTTGAATACTCTTTCGAAGAACGGTAAATAGAATAGTAGACTGTTTGTTTGAGTTCTTTGAGTTGGGAGATTTCTTTTAGGTAGCTTTTCTTAATCTTATTACTTGCTTTCTTCCACTTTAGTTGCTTTTTCCCAGTCTCTGCTTCTATTTCTTCAAGTCTTTTCTCAAGAAAATCCACTTCATGAGCTTCTTTTAACACAACGGCAACTAAAAATAATTCTCCTGCAGTATCTTGACCAGTTTCGTCAACATAACAGTAAAGCTTTATCATTACAATACACATTGTAGCATCTATTTACTCTATTTGCTATAATTACGAAGCTAAACCGCCCTGTGAGGTCGAAAGACGTTTGCAGGGCTTTTGCTCTCTACCTTTCACCACAACCTAATTTCTTATATAATTCCCGCGTACTTTAAGGATTTATGGGGCGGTAGCCAAGTTGGTCACGGCACCGGTCTGAAAAACCGGCTATGAGGGTTCGATTCCCTCCCTCCCCACCAAGATTTCTTATAGTGAACTTGGGTTACCAAACCCAGTAACTAATTTCTCAAGCACTTCGTACGCTTTACCCTGCGACAACAATTCCTTAGCTTTTTCTGTCCCTTCTTTTAAAGTCTCAACATTTCCTAATGCATACAGAGCAGCTCCAGCATTAATTGCCACCAAATCAGCCTTTGGTCCGGTTTCTTCTCCTTTTAATATATTAGTAAAATCCGCGATATTCTGTTCCTTTCCTCCTGTTTTAATGTCATCTAATTTGGCTTCTTTAACTCCTAAATCCTTCGGGGTAACCTCATACCTTTTAATTTCTTTTCCAACCTGTTCCAATACAATAGTTTTACCAACATTAGAAAATTCTGGCATTCCAACTTCCGCCCACATAGTTAAAGATTTCTTAAATCCCAGTTTCATAAAAAGTTCGGCCAAAACCTGAAGGTATCTTTCTGAATAGCAACCATAAACTCGATAATTCATGGTTTGGGGTGAAAATACATTTGAAACGAGGTGGAAGGGCGATCTTACTCTAAGCTGTCGTTCTCTAAATATTTTCCCGGATATCTTTGCCCTGTTGGCAAGTCCAGGACTAATAAAGGCTACAAAGATTGGACAGATTCCAACTTCTGTTAGCGCCTGCTCAACCTGCTCCTTAGAAAGCTTTGATATATCAACTCCAAAGGCAGCAAAGGCATCAGCGCTACCCGTTGGGCTTGTTACTGCCCAATAAGCGTTCTTTGCAACTGTGTAACCAGCCGCCGCTACAACAAAAGAGGCTGCTGTGCTTACATTTATACTTTTAAAACTCCCACCTCCCGTGCCAGATAGATCAATAACCTTATCTGGATCTAATTTTGTATTCAACCTCACTGCCAGGGCGCTAACTGCATTGTAAAAACCTAAAAGCTCGTCTGAAGTTTCACCTTTTGCATGAATTGCGCCCATAACCATAGCTAGGTGGTAACCTTCTGTGTCATAGGTAAATATTGTTTGAAAAAGCTTTGTGGCTTCGTCTGCTGTTAAGTCATTTCCGTCAACTAGCTTTGCAAGGGCAGATCCGATTTCCTGCAGTTTAGCCAAATTCTCGTCCATCTTTACAGTATAACACTAGAAACCATTCGCTCTACGATCCTATAGTCTTGACGCCACAGTGAATTTGATTTATAATCACAGCCGAAACCAATCTTAGCCTAAAGGAGGGCATAAATGCTTGGTTCAATTCTAGCGCTAGCATACTTTGGATGGGAACACTTCGTCCGGGGGCAAGGGCTGGCTCAAACGTATCTCGCTTCTACACAACTTCTCTTTTGGGCCAATATTGCCACGTCGGTCGTAGCTTTGGGGATGGCTGTCTATGCCTACATCGAAGGCCGTCGAAATGATTCGGGACTTAGCAAGGAAATTTTCAAATTGCTACTGTTCTCTCCCTTAGGAGTTTTGGGTGCCCTTGGCATCGTAGTCAAAGTTGCTGTCACAGTCGCCTTTATCCTTGGACCGTACCTTCTCTACACGGCTCTGGATGGCAACTCTTGGAATCAAGTCCAGATGATCTACGGTGCAGCTCTTCTGATCGTTGGCTTGATGAGTGGACACAAATAACAGAAACACAACCTGATAGCGGGTGGTTGGGCATGAAACCAATCTTAAATGTGAGAAAAGCGACTCGTAAAGAGCCGCTTTTTGTTTATAAACAACTTGCATTCCTCCAAGTTCTGCTATACTGATTTCATGTCAAAACTTATTCTTATTCTCATAGCAGTATTAGTTTTAGGTGGGGGCGGTTACTTTTTATATAGCAGATCTCAAACACAAACATCTTCGGGGCTGGAAGGCTCTGGCACAACTTCATTTACAGGCGGTATTGCTGGCCTTCTAAAATCGGGTCGAGACATGCAGTGTGAATTTTCATACGCTGATGAAACAATGATGACTGCTGGAACAGTTTATGTTGCTAACGGCGGTCAAAAGGTAAGAGGTGATTTTGACACAACTTTAACTGACGAAGAAACTATGACCACTTCCATAATTCAAGATGGTAAAATCGCTTACTACTGGGGCTCTGCAATGGAGCAGGGAATTAAGATGGAGTTAGATCTTGATAAATCGGCTTTTGACACAGATAGCTACGCTAATACCAACTCAACTACAAACCCAGTTGCTAACCTTGAAGACAATGTGGAATATGATTGTAGAGGTTGGGTTGTAGATAACAGAATGTTTACACCTCCTTCTGATGTTGAATTTATCGACTTTGCAGCCATGATGGAAAATTCCGGATTAGATAACGCTATGATGTGCGCAACTTGTGCGGGGCTTGAGGGCGAGGATAAAACCAATTGTTTGCAACTCTTTAGTTGCGAATAAAACCAGTTACAGCTGTGATAGAATCTACACTGCGAGGGCGGTTAGCTCAGCTGGTTAGAGCATTCGGTTTACATCCGAAAGGTCGTAGGTTCAAATCCCACACCGCCCACCATTAAACCTGTAGCATTTCACTTTTTAATAAAATTTTGATATATTCATCTCGCTAATAAATAAACTAGTGGCCTAAGGGCCGGGAGAGTAAACGCCATGGATCGAGCGATTGGCAAGATAAGACCCACCATCTACTTTTGCGAAATCTGCAAGAAAGAGTTTCGCGCAAAAAGAGGCGAAAGGGGAGGAAATTCAGCTAAAAAACAGGCTGCTGAATGCTCACTGCTTCCTGCACAACCTTTTAAGTTTAAGGTTGGTGCGCGGGTTGTTAGCAAAGTCCAGCTCCGCCGCAGGAAGCGACTTGGGAAACGCCCAAAATACAGCCGGTATTCAAGGCTTCCCGTCTATGTTGTGCTCAAGCAGCTTCACGAGCGCCGCGGTAAGTTTCATATCAACGTGTACATGGTAGAAAGGGAAGGGGGAACAAACGATATCAAAACCTTTTTCTACGAACGCGGTCTAGAAATAGCGCAGGAGTAGCACTGATTAACGCGAGGAGGACATTGTCAGAGCTATCTGATGATGTTCTCCTCCGCAACACCACCTGTAACTAGTTTATGAATCACATCAAAAACCATTCCCTTATGTCCAATCACGTAATATTGAGTATTTTGAGCATCAATAACCCCGTCCACAACATCAGTAACATAGCCTCTTAACCCATCCCAACCTTCTTTTGGTTCGGAGTAAACAAATTTGTAATCAAAGTTAGGAAGTAGAGTCTTGAGGTTTTCCAACTCTTTCTCAAAAAACATATCGCCCTTATTTCTTAAGCCAAAGTAAAGTGTAATGCTGCTTTGAACTTTTTGGTGGTTAAGTTCTGTTAGCATCGAAACCATAGGGGATACCCCAGTGCCTGTTCCAATGAAAACAATATTGGGCTTGTGAACTTGGGCAAGTTTTAATCTTCCAAGGGGGCCTAATGCTTCTATTTCGTCTCCAACTTTAAGGCTTCGCAAAAAGTTAGACCCTAAGCCTTCATGAGCTGCGGAAACGGAAATTGCAATTTCGCCGCCAACCCTGCAGTCAGAGGAAAGACAGTAAGGACGGGTTACATCGCCAATAATAACGCTTATATGCTGGCCTGGAATAAAACTTATTTCTTTTGGTTCTAAAAGTTCAAAAACAACTTGCAAAACCCTATGATTTAACCACGAGGTTTCTTTTACTCTTAACTTTAATCTTTGCGGTGCCATCAGCCCAAATTCTACTATAAATGCTTAAAAACGGCTAAACTTTGATATAATTCCAACGCATTGGGGGATCGTCTAGTGGTAGGACGTCAGGTTTTGGACCTGAATACTGGGGTTCGAATCCCTGTCCCCCAGCCAGAATACTCATAAAAAATGTACTCAACAACAATTGCTAAAATTAGAATTTACTTGTATAACAAATGTGTGGATTTGAAAAAGGCAATTAAAAATGTTGGGATCATTGGAGCCATTACATATATCGGCGGGTCGTTATTATTAGGAAAAACACTTATATTATTTGACGGGAAAGACCCTAAGTCATACTTTATTGCAACTATTGGATTGCTGTTAGTCATAACCTCAGGCGTACTTTACATTGAGAAAATGAAAATAAAAGAAAGGGTTATTCACGGTGCTTTCACAACATTAGAATCGGTTTATCACAGACTGGCGGAAAAGACATCAGGTGCAGAAGTAGAAAAAACCAAAATTATAGCTGCTGCTGTAGACAAACTACCAGACAAGATTAAAGAAGTTATGGAAAAAAGTCCTTTAGATGACATATTTTGATGGGAGGTGAGCAACATGCTTAATGCTAACCTTATAGAAAGCGTAAAAATAAAGATCAATCTGTTGTTAGGAAAAGATAAGAGGATGGGAAGTGTGGGAATTCTAGATCGTGGGAGGGGCACAAAAATGTACAACAATACATTCATAGGCCTAGATACAGCAATCAAAGAAGAGGGTGAAGACGCCGAGGCTATTGGAAACAAAATACTAAAATAGATGGGTTTTGGATCTAGTACTCAGCCGAAATAAGCATCCATAGAAAAAGATCCTTGAATCTTAGTCATAATGGAATCATAATGTCACCAGGATGGTTACTACTAAGACGATCTTTATCGTAAGCGCTCTTTTGTTAACGCTAAGTTTCTTACTCACGTACAACTTGTATGCTAAGCAAAGGCAATTAATTTGCGATATGCAAGAAGCTTTCTTTGCTGAGAGATTATTCACTTGGAACATAATACGACGACATACTGGGGAGGACCCTGTGCACGAGGCAGAGGAAATCGAAAACCCTTTAATGTCGTATCCTTGTAACTAAGGTTCTAGACCTGCATGCTCAGCCAAATTGTATGAGTATTGAAACAACAACTATGGAATCAATGAAAGAAAAATTTGATAAGAAATATCCGGAAGCAAAAATGCTTCGTGAAATGGAATTGCGACGAACATCTCGTGACTTGTTCAATAAGTCGTCTGTTGGAAAAGCAACATCACTGGTATATTTTATGATTGCCGTGGGAAGCGTTTTTGTGTATTTGAAATACTTTGAGGTAAATATTCTTCTTTCAATTTTCTACGGGATAGTTACTTGGTTTACTGTAACTTATATTTTTGACAAAATCCTGATTAAGCTTTCCGGTATAGAGGGGATGGTAAAGAAATTCAATGACGAGGAGATAGAAGTCACTGGGAGAAAACTTGAAGAGACGCTAAAAGAAAAAGGTAAATCAGTAAATGACTTACTGGAATAAGTCCATAGAGGGGTTCTAGACCGACATGCTCAGCCAAAAGAATTCATTGTATAATTTTTCCATACCGATTAAAAAATCTACAAAAGATGAAAAGCCATACTTTTTGTTTTTAGTTCCACCTGCCAGGGTTGGTGAAATATTACAGAAGGTTATTACGAATTTGAGTGAAAAACATAACAGCCCAAATTTTGAACCTCATATAACTCTTCTGAATAATGTTTTTTCGGATTTAGAAACTGTAAAGCAAAAGGCAAAGCTTTTGGCTTCAAAACTGAAACCGATTCTGATTTCCCTCGGTGAAGTTTCCTTTGGTGCTAATTATTTTCAATCTGTATTTATCAGGGTGAAGGCTACGGCTGAACTTATGGATTTATATACGCTGGCAAAAGAAATATATCTAGCAGACGACAATGTTTTTATGCCACATATGAGCCTTATATATGGAAATCAGACGATGGAAGAGCGGAAAAGGATAACTTCTGCAATAGAACTTCCAAAAGATATTTCGTTTGAAGCTTCAAAGTTGGTGATAGTACCAGGCACTGAGAATCCGGACGATTGGATACACATTGAAGAATTTGATATAAAGTAGATTTTAACTCTGTCCACAATTATGGGCTCAGAAGGTTCTAGATCCGTATGCTCAGCCAATTTTAAATCGATGGAAAAGATTTCTTCATATCTATCACGTAGCGCTTTGCCATCTGCCTGTTCTTAAGAGACTCCCACGCTTTGTTAATGTCTTGTATATTGATAATTTCGATTTCAGGAAGAATATTATTCTTAGCACTATACTCAAGCATTTCCTGAGTTTCTTTTATTCCTCCTATACCTGAGCCTGCAATAGATTTCTGGCCATTTATAACGCTACCAGAGTGAAAACCTGGCATAGCCTCAATTGGCCCTACTAGGCAAAGTACGCCATGAACATTTAGTAGTTGAAGATAAACTTCCAAATCGTGAGCTTTTGGGATAGTGTCGAGCAAGAAATCAAATTTATGCGCAGCACTTTCCATATCTTGCTTGGATGTCGATACAATTACACCTGTCGCTCCGTAAGATTTAGCTTGTTCGGTTTTCTCTGGAGATGAGCTAATTACCCACACTTCAGCACCCATTGCCTTAGCGTATTTAACACCCATGTGCCCAAGGCCCCCAAGCCCAATAACTCCAACTTTCATACCTGGGTCAATCTTCCAACGCATAAGCGGAGAGTAGGTAGTAATGCCAGCACAAAGTAGGGGTGCAGCATGAGCCATATCAAGAGAATCGGGCAAAGGCAACACAAAGTGTTCTGGTGCCACCATAATGGTTGAGTAACCGCCCTTTGTATCGCTACCATCGATTGGGTCTTTCGAGCTATATGTCCATACTGGCCCATGTTCATTAAAGCAGCTGTTTTCAAAACCCCTCTTGCAAGCTTCACACTCACGGCAACTGTTAACCATACAGCCCACACCAACACGATCCCACGGCTTAAATTTTGTAACTGCACTGCCAACTCGTGTAACAATTCCTACGATTTCGTGGCCAGGCACGCATGGATATTCGATTTCACCCCAGTCTCCATGCGCAGTGTGTAGATCACTATGGCAAACCCCGCAGTAATGGACTTCAAGCTCTACATCGGTAGGTGTGGGCTCACGACGTTCAAATTCATAATATTCAAGGGGTTTATCTGCGGAAGGTGCGGCGAATGATTTTGCTTTCATAACGTCTATTATTGCATAACAATATTTCAATGTCTCGTTATTATCCTGACAATAAGATTGATTTTAAACCCCATTTTTGCTAGTTTCCTATAAGACCTAATATCGAGGAGGCCCAAAGTGCAGGAAGAGTGGAGAGATATTCTAGGCTTCCCTGGCTACAAAATAAGTAACTTGGGAAGAGTACAAGGTATTCGCGTACCAATTCTAAAAAGGCTTTATTCTATCCGGGGCGGCGAATATCCGTTTGTTGACTTACGTGGACGAGACGCAGAGGGAAACCTCAAAAGAAAAATCTCTTTGATCCACATTCTAGTTGCTGAGGCATTTCTTGGCCCACGACCTAAGGGTACTCTTGTACATCACAAGGACCACAAACGGGAAAATGCGTGTGTTAGTAATCTCGAATATGTAACGCACGTGGAAAATTCAAGATTGTAAGAGTTGGTTCAAACCTCAGTGTTTGGACCAACTTTTGCTCCATGATAAAATGCACACAGTGTTTAAAAAACTATCAGCCCCATTTTTAGCCTTTCTCCAAGCTAGCGGCCTTGTCTCCTACATTATTTTGATTTCTCTTTTCTTCAATTTTGTTGCCCCCAATTTTAGTGACAGTTCTGAGAACTTTTATGCACCTATGCTCATGCTTCTTCTATTTGTAATCTCGGCCGTTATTTCCGGATTGTTAGTTTTGGGACGGGCAGGAATGTTATTTTGGGAAAAGAAATACAAAGAATCTTTTACACTTGTTGGGTGGACAGTTGGATGGGGGATTCTCTATCTACTAACTTTTGTGCTGATTCTATCTAACTAACAAGGGTTAAGGTAACTCTAGACCCATATGCTCAGCCAAAATAACTACCCTCGTTGACTCCCTCTTCAGACTCATATATGATGACCCAAATATTCGTCGGCACTCAAAAGGAGAAAAATGATAAAAAGACTTGGAAGCACGTTTGAGTCGCTTAAGGAACAACCTCTCAAAGGTGTGATTTTCTTCGTACTGCTCGTCGCGGGTTTGCTTAACGGGGCATCCAGCACGATAAGCGTGGAGATCGCCCACAATATGTTTGCCCCAAGATCGGGAGAGTTCACAGACAGGATTGTAAGCGTTTTGGCTTTTCTTGCAGTTGGAGTGGTCGCTCAAGCAGTTTGGGGTCTGCCTTCTTTTCTCAAACCCAAAAAGCGCGACGAGTTTGATAAGGCAAAATGGTGGATTATGCACCGTAACGCTTTCCTCAGTGCAGTAGCCGCTGCAGCTGCAGTCTGCCTCTTCCTGTATGTCTATCAAACCTCTACTAGCACAATAGCGGTACCGATCAACGCCGTGCTACCACTTATCATAATCGCGCTGGGCGATGTTCTGATAAGAAAGCTGGTAAAGGTTGGGGCACTGTTGTTGCCGCTTTTATGTGCCCTCCTGGGCTTGGGCCTAATATCTATGAGGTCCGGGAACATCACCGACATAGGATTTGAGGCAATTGCTCTACTTGCCGCCTCGGCGGTATTCTGGGCATTCAGGGAGCACTTGGACCAGATTGGAAGAACATCCACCGATAGTGTTGAGTACGCCAACCTGCGGATGATCTATCTTGCCGTTGTTGGCGTAATTTTTGCCATAGTTGCAACGGCAGTTTTGGGAAGATTTACCCAATTCGTCAACATAATCGTTGATAAGGTTTTCAGCCTGCAAGGAGCTGTGGAGATCTGGGGTGTTGTACTAATCCTTACACAGCAATTTTTTGGGTGGGTCAACAATCACCTGATTACCTGGGCCAAGGTGTTTAGACCTGTAACCGTTGTCGGAGTTGTGAATGCATCCGTTGGTTCAATTACAGGCTTTGCTTTAGGTTACCTGTTTCTGCAGGAGGTAAGAAGCGAGGTAATTCTCTTAAATATTCTTGGCTTGGCTTTCCTTGTTGGCGCAACCATACTTGTTCCGAAACACGAACCAGAAAAGGATGTGACAGCATAGTTAATTTCAAGGCGGAAACGGCGGTTTTGAGAAATCAGAATCGCCGTTTCTCTATTCATTACTTGTAACCCATACCCGTTGGTGATACTATCAGCCGTAACATCAAGGTTTGCTAAATAAAAGGCGAGAGGAGCTAAAATGGGCAAATGGCGAAATCTTGGATCCGTCAGTACAGAGTTGGATGGGTTTGAACTTGTAACGATTTGGGACCCCGAAGATGCTATCGGAACAAGAACTAATCTGGTTACGGAACTATCCTATGTTGCATCTGAAGGCTTCGGCAAAGAAAAGGGCGGTACCGAAATTAAAGAGCACATACTGACTGGCCAAACACGGGCTTTTGTCTTGACCAAGAACAAAACCGCAATTGCCTTCGCGGCAGTTAAAAACCTTACAGACATCTGTAACGGTGTGTATCTAACTGGGATCGCTATGCTTCCAGAATTTCAAGGCCTAGGTATTGGCAGCTTTTTGATGAAGAAAGCTTTGGTTGCCGAAACTTATGATCTAATGGCGCTTCACACACAAAGCCCAATCATGTATTTGGGCCTACTGAAACTAAGCACCAGAGTATATCCTAGTTGGGAGCACAAAATTCCTAAAAGCATTCGCAAAATTGGGGAGGCGATAGTAGCTGGAAAGGAGGGGTTTAATAAAATGACTTTTGTTCGCATTGGTCAATACAAACAATTCCTGTACGCTAAGTTCCCTTGGTCGAATAACAGACTTGCCAATGAGTTCTTCAGAAAGCAGCTTCTGATAGAAAATGGGGAAACAACCAACGGGTTTCTTGTTATAGGGATGCAGAAATGAATAGATTTTGGTTAAAGACAGTAGTGGCTCGCTACTGTCTTTCCATTTTTAAGATTATTTAGTTGCAAGTCTAAATGCTTCAACAAATTCCTTAGCTTTTTTTTCGCTAATTGGTGTATATGGACCAACAAGATTTACATGCTTCTCGCGGGAAGCTACATCAAACTCCTTCAGATCTGTTCCAATTATTACTCCGGTTGCAACACTCATAAGACTTTTAATATTTTCTTTCGTGGCGCCACTTCCTACAATAATAGGAAAATCTTTTCCCGAAGCTAGCCGTACTTGCTTAAGGTCTCCCATTTTTGGTGAGTCACCTGTCCAATTTCCTGTAACAATAAGTCCATCCGCCCCTTTTTCTACAGCCTCTTTTGCCGCTTCGCTGATTGGCCTAACATTTAAAAGTTTTGAGTGCTTAACTTGAATATCTGCAAGGATAAGGACGTCATCGGCGTTTAGATTCTTTCTAACTTCAATAACTTTTTCCGGCTCTCCGATTACTTTACCGTATGAGGTCTCTACCCGATCTACAAAAACCGGAACCCGAATATACTTTGCGTTTGTTTCCTTGGCAATTTCAAAAGCTGCCCCAAAAGAATTCCATAAAACTGAAATTCCAATCGGAATTGAAACCTGTTTCATAATTTCTTTTGTTAAATACTTCATTACTGAAATTGTTTCTGGGCCAACTTTTATTAAATGGGGAAGATCGTAGTTATTTTCAACAATGATTGAATCAAATCCAGCCTTTTCAAGTTTTTCTGCGTTCTTTAAAGAAAACTCTAAAACCTCTTCTAAGGAGGTAAATCCCTCAAAAGTGGGTAAAGGAGGAAAATGGAGCGCACCTATCAATGTACGATTTGTGCCCAAAGCATCACTTAAACGACTCATAAACCCCATTATACTACACACTAGACACTGGTATTATTATAAGCTATGATGCACTGGTAACTAGCCTAGCTCCCGCTAAAGCAAATCCTGCACAAATATTTAAACAATGCGAAACTAGTCTGGTTTAGAATGCGCGCGTAGCTCAATTGGCAGAGTAGCGGTCTCCAAAACCGCAGGTTGCGAGTTCGAGTCTCGCCGCGCGTACTGAGAGGGACTATACACATAACTGTTTATAGTCCCTTTTTTGTAACATTTTATTCGCGATCTTTGATAATCTAGAAATCTACTGGAGGTAGATATGGATGACAAGAGTAAAAGTTTAAAGCGGCTCCTAACAGGCATTCGCCCTACAGGACCACTGCACCTTGGTCATTACGTTGGTGCGTTAAAGCAATGGATTCCGTTGCAGGACGAGTACGAGTGCTTTTTCCTGATTGCGGATATCCAGGCCTTAACAACCCACGCGGAAAATCCGGGCCTTATCGTGCAGGCTGTTGAGGACGTTGTGCTTGACTGGGTCTCGGTTGGGCTCGATCCCACCAGATCTAACGTGCACTTTGTCCTTCAAAGTGAAGTGAGGGAACTTACAGAACTCACGGTTTACCTTGGTATGGTTACCCCATTCACCTGGATGGAACGTAATCCTACCATCAGGGAAGAGCGGAAGCACTTGAAAAAGTCGGCAACTGTCGGCTTTATGACCTACGTTGTGAGCCAGGCGGCAGACATTCTGTTTGTCTCTCACGATCCAAATCAAGTGAAAAGCTCTATCCTAGTACCCGTGGGTGAAGACCAAGCTCCTCACCTTCGCGACAACAATCGAATTGCAAGCGCTTTCAACAAACTGTACGGCCCAACCTTTAACAGATGCAACGCCTTGATAGGCGATGTAGGCCGCTTGGTTGGCGTCGATGGACAGGCAAAGATGTCCAAGTCCGCCGGGAATGCGATCAATCTCAAAGACGACCCCGAAACAGTGAAAAACCTCGTCATGGGCATGTTTACCGATCCAAAACGCACAAGTGCCGATGTGCCAGGCACTGTTGAAGACAATCCTGTCTTCATCTACCACGATGCGTTCAACACAAATGTGGAAGAGGTTGCGGACCTTAAGGACCGCTACAAAAAAGGCAAAGTCGGAGACGTTGAAGTGAAGAAGAAGCTAATCGTAGCTTTGGAATCATTTCTCGAACCGATCCGCGCACGGCGCGCAGATGCCAAAAAAAATCTCGATACCATGGATGTGCTTTCATCTGGAACAGCACGCGCACGTGAACTTGCGGCTGCAACAGTGGAAAGAACCCGGAGCGCAATGCACCTTATGCGCCTACCTTAACTCAGAAAACGTAGGAGGTTAACATGTTATGGACATGGCTTGAGCCCATGAGGGGCACGCTAATCGACGTAGCGATCGTCATAGCAACAGCCCTTTTAGGGCTTGGACTTAAACGATGGCTTCATGGAAAAAACTATGAAAACCAGGCATATCTAGCCCTGGGTCTCACAGCAATTCCAATTGGTGTAATGTTTTTCCTCGGCACAGTCAATCCGTTAATTGTGCTGATCTCCATTGTTTTTGGGGTGCTACTCGGACAATGGATAGGGATTGCACCTAAAATTGACAAGTTGGCGGAGTGGTTTAAGAATAGAGTCGCCAAGAAGGAAGATACACGTAAGTTTGTAGATGCCTTAGTAACAGCGACTGTGATTTCAGTTGTTGGACCTTTGGCTATCATGGGCCCCATTCTTGAAAGGGTTGCCGGCCAAACAAACTTAATTGAGACCAAGTGGGTCTTTGATGGCGTGGCAACTTTCTTCCTCGCTTTGACGATGGGTCGGGGGGTGCTTTGGTCCTTTCTCCCGATACTGGCCTTCCAAACCACCTTTTCCCTACTGGGATGGCTTCTTGGACCATTCTTTCTTCCAGATGGGTGTACTTTCGAAAACACCTACGGTAACATTACACGCAAGGAAGTGATGGATGCCTGCTTAGCAGGACGTAAGGTTGTCGATGAAATGACCGCCGCTGGAGGCGTTCTGATTATGGCTATGGGCATTAAGGTTGCAGGTTTAAGGGATGACTTTGAGGTTGTAAACTTCATACCTGCTATCCTGATAGCCGCCATCCTGAGATGGTTACTCGTCGCAACGGTAATTGGAACCATCATACATCTCTAAAAGAAAGTGAGGGAATACAAAAAGGGCGCATACAATGAAATACTTGTATACGCCCTTGCTTTTTATCTAAAGCTTACTTACAACCAGCTAACTCTTTTTCCCCCAGTCTTTTGCACATAGTTATCGAGGGTGGCTAAAGCATCACCATTCTCGATTGAAGCTAGGGCTCGTTGAAAATTAGCACGAAGCCCCGCCTTGTAATCTAATCCCCTTTCTAAGTCAGTAGCGGATAGTACCAAGGCCACATTGCAGGCAAGATATTCTGCTAGAGGCCCGCCGCGTAATGCTTCTTCATCCGCCTTGAGTAAAACGGCAAGTTCATTTCTCACCTTAAGAGTTTCCTCATCGATAGTGAGACCGAAAGTGCCCGCATCAACAACTTCGGTTCCCAAGAACTGTTGCCCCGCGGCCATACTAACTACAGTTGCCGTAGGCGAAAGCTCGTCCAAGTAGGAATGCTCCTTAAACCAAGAAGGGCTATTAGATTTGGTTGCATTTGGTTTAACATCAACTCCACCTAAAGCTACCACCCCTCCCAGATTAACTAAACCCAGCCTATGCAAAAAAGCGTAGGCTTTTGCTATTACCTTCGGGTGAACGTTTTGATTTACACCCAGAACCTTGTAAAGCTTGGTTTCCTTGGAGACCGGCGCTGTCATTGGGCCGATCACATGGTTGATCGTCTCCACCATCAAAAGATGCGACAAGTAGTGCAAGGTCTTCACCGAATGCGCGTCACTAAACCAGAATTTCGTCTCATCCAAAAGTTCTTGGATTTGGTCTGGATCAGCAAGCACAATGTTTGCACCGAACTTCTCCGGCACATCAGTCGAACCCACTTTAGTCGTATTGCCGTAGGAACCGTGCTTCATCGAATACAGGTCCAGGCTGGCAATAACAAACGCCGAAAGGGTCGAGATATTGATAGTTTTGATGTCCTTTGACCCCCAACCCCTATCGGCACCCATCCCCGCTGTCTCAAAGACAGACTCAAGCTTTGGGAAGTAGACAATGTCCAATTGACTTGCTGCAACAAGCCCCGCCACTTCATGATCCGTCAGACCGACAAACGATTCTTTTGCGGCCATTAAGGTCAAGAAGTACGAACCTTTAGCAATTGCCTCGTCGTAACCAAGACTTGGAGCCAAAGTATTTCTGACCAGATTGTTGGTTGCATAGACTACATAAAGCATGCCTCCAAGTGCCTCGATGAAGGAAAGATCTTTTCGATTTTTCACTTTCCCATCAAGTTCTCCAAGACTAACCTTAGAAGCTTCAGCAATCATACTTTCTGGTAACCGGTTACGGATCTCTTCCGGACTTAACAACGCCGACAAGGATCGTAACATTCCCAGCTTGCTTTGATACTTTTCCCCTAACACGATGTTGGTCACATCTGCTATATTAGTGCGCATTTCTCTCCTTTATTTGAATTGTTTTTAAGGGATAAAAAAATCCCCATCCCCAGCAGGATAATTTCCTGATAGAAATAGAGGACGGTAATCCGTGGTGCCACCTCTTTATTACCTCTGCATCTCTGCAGAAGACTTTATGGATACTTGACTTAGCAGTGGTATCCTGTTGGAAGGTAACGGCCAACTTCCGGATAAAGCTACTTACTGTGGTGTTCGCTCTACCAGCTCCCGGGACCACTAGGGCCTGTAAACTCAGGCGTCTCCCGTTCAACGCTTTTAAAATACACTAGGTGGTAAGATAGGGGACGGCGGAGGTTTTGTCAAATCAAGTTTTTATATGTTAAAAACCCTGTACTCGTATTCCGGAAGCAGCAACGTTTCTAAATCCCCAGGTATTTCATCAAGATCTTCCTTATGCTCGCCCTTATAATGGGGGATTGTCTTAACCGGAACCATACCAAGACCTTGAAGAACTCCACCTCCAGACTTACTGTAGGAAAAAGCAGATAGAACATTTGCCCCGGCAGATTCTCCGGCAACGATCTTTCCGTTAAATAATTCTTTTAGATTAGTGAATTTCTTTATAGTTTCAAGTAACCTTGTGGTCGTACCGCCACCAAGATAAATTACATCCGCATTTAGTATCTGAGCTGGAAAAGTCTCTTCATTTGCAATCTCGTAGGTTAAATTTCGATCTTCTTTAACCTTTTCAAAGTGGGCAGTATCTCTTTCTTTGTTTATTTCACTTTTTTCGGGCCTGCCTGCAAAATGTACTAATAAAACCTTAGCGTTTATCGGAGCGTCTTTTAGAATTTCCTTGAAGAATTCGTCGTTTCTTGGATCTTGGTGTTGAGCATTACCACCATGAAGTATGTATTTAGTCATTTTTAGATTATATCAAGCTTCCTTCTCTGATTCGTGCTCTATTTATAGTAAAATGACGATATATTATGAAGCTGTACAGATTCAGCCCAATCAAAACCAAAGACGAACTACTAAAAGCCATTGAGCATGTTCATTTTGAATCCTACAGGCTCTGCAAACAGTCATTTGGCAAGTATTTCGCAAACGCCGAAAACATGGGTATTTTCTGCCAGTATGACGATGAATATGAAACTCTCACAAACATTCGAAAAGAACTGACTGAAGAATCAGACAATATGAAGCAGAAGTACTTTCGACTTTTGGAGCCAATAGTTATACCAGCCAAAGGCGATGTTCCAGAACAAACTTATTCCTATCTTTACATTAGAAGACCAGATCCGTACCGCCACCAAGTGGGCGATGCAGATTTTTATTTGCCACCAGAAAAATACGCCAAACTTAAGCAAGAAATGCTTGCCGGTAAGAAAGTTAAAGGAGCAAGAATTTTTGACCGACCTGATCTTGATATGATTGAGCTTTATGCTCCAGATATTGATGTTTTAACTTATGTAAGCACATCAACCATAGCGGAGTCTGTTAGAGTAAAGCTTTCAGAGCACACAAAGTTATAATATAATCAAACTCCAATAAGTTTAAGCCCTGATTCACCCCTCTTTGCTGTTTTGCAAATATATACTATTATCTACCTATGAGCAGATTTTTAATTGAAGCTCCTCATGAAGGTACTAAGCTTGCCTGCGAGCGTGCGGTTAAAACTTTTCTTAAAACAGGTTCTCACTTTATGACAAATGCTGATTGGGGATGTTCAGATGGAGAGCACAAAGCCTGGATTGTAGTGGATTTAAATACAAAAGATGAGGCTTTGCTTGTAGTACCCCAGGAATACAGAAAATCAGCAAAAATAGTCCAGCTTGAAAAATTCTCATTAGACGATGAAGATAAAAGTCTATTTACCCATCACGATGATTAAACTGTACAATCAGTCGTAATGAAAACCCAACCTTTCACCGTCTACATCTTACTCACATCCGCAAACACTTTTTACATTGGCCAGACAAAGAATCTTAAGAAAAGGTTGGAAGAGCACAAAAAGCGCGGGCCAAAGTCAGCAAAGTATATGAAATACTTCTCCTCCTTTAAACTTGTATATAAAGAGGTCTTTTCTTCCCGCAGCGAAGCTATGAAACGAGAAGCTATACTAAAAAGGCTTTCACGGCCTGAAAAGGAAACCTTGGTACTGGCGTTTACCCCTAGTGATTCTTCAAATGTCGTGTAAAATCCTACTGTCATGAAACTCAGAAATGTAGCTATAATTGCGCACGTTGACCACGGTAAAACCACCATTGTTGATGGTTTACTAAAACAATCTAAAACTTTCCGCGAAAATGAAGCTTTTATGCATCAAGACTTGATTATGGACTCAAACGATCAGGAAAGGGAGCGGGGAATTACCATTTTGGCAAAAAACATTGCTGTATCTTACAAAGGAACAAAAATAAATATTATTGATACTCCAGGACACGCTGACTTTGGTGGTGAGGTTGAGCGAACTTTGAATATGGCAGACGGCGCACTTTTAGTGGTTGACGCACAAGAAGGTCCAATGCCACAAACCAAATTTGTTTTGAAAAAGGCACTGGAGTTAAATTTAAAGATCATTGTGATTGTAAATAAAATCGATAAGCCAAACTCGCTTGTAGATAACACTATTTCGAAGATTTCAGACCTATTTCTCGAACTTGTTGCCCATGAGGATCAGCTGGACTTTCCGGTAGTTTACGCTTGGGGTAAGGCTGGAAAAGCTTGGAATAAGGTTCCTGCTGATCCTAACGCGCCCGCTGACTTTGCACCCATTTTTGAGGCAATTATAAATAACGTCCCCGAGCCAAAAGTTGATGAGGGAGCCTTTCAAATGCTTGTTACGGCCCTTGATTGGGACAGTTACAAAGGAAAATACGCTATTGGAAGGATTAAAAGAGGTGAAGTAAAGTCAGGGCAGGAAGTTACTGTAATTAAGCCAGATGGCACCAAAAAAGAGTCGACAGCTGAAAAAGTCTATGTGAACCAGGGTTTGGGAAGAGTCGAAGCTGAGATTGGAATCGCAGGGGACATTATTACACTAACGGGAATTGAAACGGCAAGCATTGGGGATACAGTTACCGATCCGGCAACACCAGAAGCCCTCCCAACTATTAAAGTAGAGGAACCAACTTTAGCTATAACAATTGGGCCTAACACCTCGCCATTTAGAGGAACGGAAGGAAATCTTTTAACCGGTACAAAAATTCTTGAAAGAATCAAAAGAGAGCTGCAAACAAATGTAGCCATGAAATTTAAAATTTCCGAAGATGGAAAATATGTTTTATCAGGGCGAGGGGAGCTTCACTTGTCTGTATTTTTGGAGACTTTAAGAAGGGAAGGTTTTGAAGTTGAAGTAAGTAAGCCTACTGTTATAACAAAGGTTATTGATGGCATTGAAATGGAACCAGTTGAGGAGCTAACAGTTGATGTTGATTCAGAATACGTTGGTGCTGTAAAAAGCGAAGTTGGCAAAAGACGGGGCGGGCTTATTAGTCAGGAGCAAATTCACGATGGGTCAACTAGACTTGTTTTTGAAATCACCACCCGTGGACTTCTTGGTCTAAGAGGAACTTTACTTACTTTAACCAAAGGAACAACCGTTATAAGTTCCATCTTTTTAAAAAATCAGAAAATGGGCCCAAAATTTCAAAAGTTAAGAAAAGGTGTGCTAATTGCTTCCCACACCGGAAAATCCATTACCTACGGGCTGGTTGGTGCTCATGAAAAAGGTCCAGTTTTTGTTGAACCCCAAGTTCCAGTGTATGAGGGTATGATTGTAGGAGTTAACGGGAGGGACGAAGATATTGAGTTAAATGTTTGCCGTGAGAAACAACTTACAAATAATAGATCAGCTGGAGAAGATGTGATTTTTATTCCACCAGCAACAGAAATGAGTTTAGAACAAAAACTTGGATTTATTGAGGATGATGAGCTGCTTGAAATTACCCCTACAAACTTAAGGCTTAGAAAAAAGATTTTGAATGCGGATATGAGAAGGCGAGCGCAGAGAAATGCCAAGAACGCATAAGCTAGCTTTCTGTGATATATTCCCCTTAAACCAATGGCAAAATACGAAAACATCATAATCAAGTTTAGCGGGGAGCTGTTTGGTTCCGATACCCAAAGCATCCATTTTCCAAATTACATAAAAATCGCAAAAGAGCTAGTTTCCATAAAGAAAAATAATAAAGTAAAACTTTCAATTGTAATTGGCGCGGGAAACATTTTTAGAGGCCGGTCTACGGAGGGCATGAATATAGATAGGGCAGTCGCTGATTATATGGGAATGCTTGGAACAGTTATTAATGGGCTTGCGCTTCAAGAATCAATGGAGAAGGAAGGTATTCAGACCCGAATGCTTACTGCTGTCCGAATGGAATCTTTGGCAGAGCCGTACATAAGACGCCGCGCGCTACGGCATTTAGATAAGGGTAGGGTTGTGATTTTTGCTGGTGGTGTTGGTAGCCCGTTTTTCACCACAGATTCAGCTGCAGCCTTGCGAGCTTGTGAAATAGGGTGTGACCTTATTATTAAAGCCACAAATGTTGATGGGGCGTACGACAAAGATCCAAAAGTTCACAAAAACGCAAAAAGATATTCAAAACTCTCATATAAAGAGGCGCTTGAAAAAGGTATTAATGTTATGGACGGAACAGCCTTTGCCTTGTGTCAAAAATACAATATTCCTATTTTAATTATGAGCGCAAACAAAATACATTTGCTCGGGAAAGCGTTAAACAAAGGTTTACTAAAGCTTGGGACTTTGGTGAGTTAAAATCCATGAAAGAACTAAATAAAATTGGTAACAAACATACGTGTACTTCGGCAGTAATTATTAAAAACGATAAGATTCTTTTAGGGTTGCGGCATTACACGCCCGATAAATTCAAAAAGATATCAGTCTGGACAACGCCAGGCGGAAGATGCACCGCAGGCGAAAGTGTTGAAGATAATCTTAGAAGGGAAGCGCTTGAGGAAACAGGTATCACAGATTTAAAGATTGGTAAGTTTTTGGGCGAGGTTGAGGGTGCCAAAAAAGGCGATGCTCTTTTTGTCTTTTACTGCACTACAAACCAAGACGCAAAACTTACTGAACCCGACAAGTTTTCTGAGTGGAAGTGGTTTGATTTCTACGAAATACCGGACAAGTTTATTAATCCTAGGATATTACCCCTTATTGAGATGTTGGCGTAAAATAGCCAAGTGACAAACTTCTGGCAACAACTAAAACTTGATAACAAGCCTTTTTTGACTTTGGCACCCTTAGATGGCGTTACAGACTTTGTTTTTAGAGAAATGATTTCAGAAACGGCCAAGCCCGATGTTCTTTTCACAGAATTTACAAATACAGAAGCTTTATTTTCTAAAGGCTACGATAGAACCATTCCAAGACTTAAGTTTTCTGAAAAGCAGCATTTTATTGTTGCTCAAGTATGGGGAACTGATCCTAAGAATTTTTATGCCGCAGCTAAACTTGTAAAAGAGTTGGGCTTTGACGGAATTGATATAAACATGGGGTGCCCTGACAGGGGAGTGTTAAGAATTGGTTCCGGGGCAGCACATATTAAAAACCCAACCCTTGCCGGTGAAATAATTTCTGCTACAAAAGATGGCGCAGGAGGACTTCCAGTAAGTGTTAAAACTCGCATAGGAGTGAGCGCCATAGTTACAGAATCATGGGCAGAGTTTCTACTTGAACAAAAGCTTTCTGCGCTAATAATTCACGGTAGAACGGCAAAGGAGCAATCAAAAGTTCCGGCTCATTGGGACGAAATAGAAAAGGTTGTAAAACTGCGTGATCAGATTGCTCCCGATACAGTTGTTGTGGGAAATGGCGATATTACAAGCTACGAGGAGGCTGTAATGGCTCATACAAGGTACGGAGTTGATGGAGTTATGATTGGCAAAGGAGTATTTTTAAATCCTTGGGTGTTTGAAAAGGTCTCAACAGAACATATTACCCAAGAGTATCTAAAACTGCTTTTGAAGCACACAAAACTTTACTGTGATACCTACAAAGAAAATCTTAAATTTGATGTGATGAAGAAATTTTTTAAGGTTTATGTAAAATCATTTCGCGGTGCCGATAAGTTGAGGGAACAATTAATGGACACGGATAATTATGAGCAGGTAGCGGATTTAGTTAAACCCTATCTTAGTTCGTAAAAGTTATCTTACGAAAGTTAAAGCAACGCCTTTTTTACCAATTCTTCCGGTTCTGCCAATTCTGTGAATGTAGTCGCTGTAAGTCGCCGGCTCATCGTAGTTTATAACGTGCGTAATGTCGGGTACGTCTATTCCGCGGGCTGCAACGTCTGTTGCTACAAGAATTTTAATTTCACCTTTTCTAAAAGAAGCTAAGGCTTTTGATCTTTTATGCTGTGACTTATTTCCGTGAATTGTGTCGGCCTTAAAGCCTCTAGTTTGAAGTTCTTTAGTTAAACTATCTGCACCTCTTTTGGTTTTTGAGAACACTAAAACTTTTCTAAACTCATCTTTTATGAGTAGTCCGTGTAAAGTTTCAACTTTTCCCTGACCTGTTACTTTTACAACGTCCTGCTCCACGTTTTTAATAGGGGATTGGGCCTCTGTTGTGATCTTAACCGGCTCCGTAAGCAGTGAATTGGCAATTTGTTCGGCCGCAGAAGTCATTGTTGCGGAGAAAAACAGGGATTGTCTTGTTTGATTAAGTTTTGAAATTAGCATTTTTATGTCGGCTACAAATCCCATGTCTAACATTCTGTCCACCTCGTCTAAAACAACCACGTTAAAAAGTCCTAGTTTCAAATGGTTCCTTTCAAACAAATCTTTAAGTCTTCCCGGTGTTCCAATTATAAATTGCGGGTTATCTCTTAATTCATATGTTTGTCTGCGGATATTTTCGCCGCCAATAACAAGAACCCGTCTTAACCCAGCCCCCAATGCAAATAAATCAAATTCATTTTTTATTTGACCGGCAAGTTCTCTGGTTGGGGTGATAATCAAACACTTAGTAGTCTTATCTTTCATAGCACGGTTTATAATTGGGATAAGAAAAGCCGCTGTTTTTCCGGAACCTGTACTTGCTGTTGCTAAAATATCATTTCCAGCAATAACATTAGGAATTGCTTGAGACTGTACTTTTGTTGGATAAATATAATTTTTCTTAACTAAGTTTGTTTTTAAAAGCTGAACTAAATCAAAGTCGGAGTATTTTATATCGGTAACATAAGTTGTGCTGTGTCCCACATCTTGTGCTTTAGCAACATATCTATTATGACTTATCTTTTCGCCACTAAAACGTCCACCACCTCCACCTTGTCCTCTTCTGCCCCTGTCATTTCTGCTGTATCTGTTGCCACCACCGCTTCCACCGCCATACCTACTATGACCGCCACTTCTGGAGTTATTGCCATACCTATTTCCTACTGAATTTCTTCTTTCGTACATTTTTATTTAGTTTGGATTGTGCAAAATTGATAAAAGGGCTAAAGCTGGTAGTAAAGGCTCACTTAAATCCATTTCGGACGATCGCGGGAAGAAGTATAGCACGTAAGCTGGATTTGACCTAATCCGCCGTGTACTGGTAAAGTCGGAGGTCGAGGGTTTCGTAAGGACAACCCCCGACTCGATTAAGGCTTCGCATACTGTCCCTCAACACCTTTTACAAGCTGTATGTGCGGCGCATGCGTGCCAATGTTTGAGAAAAAGTTTAAGAAGCCGTTCTCACTCCCACTAGCAGGCTTCAAAATCGTCTTCTCAGGGCCAGTTAAAAAAACGCCCATCCTCGAACTCCAAGTCGTGAACAAGCCCATCAGCTCCTTAGCGTCTTTCTCTGATTTACAGATGACCTCCATAGGTTACTCCTTCCTCATAGAATTTATATGTCACTTGTGGGGTGCGGTCAATAATTTAGTGCTAAAATCAACTTTATGCTTCCAGAATACGAAAATCTTCCATATCGAAAAGGTGTAGATGTTTATGTTATGGACAAAAACGGAAACTTTTTGATAGTCCGAAAATCAAGGTACGACGAAAACCAGTGGGGCTTGGCGGGTGGCGGGGTAGATGAAGGCGAATCCGTAGAAGAATGCGTGACGCGTGAACTTAAAGAAGAATTAGGCTCAACTAAATTTGAAATTTTATTTAGAGTTCCCTTTAGCTTAAAATATAACTTTCCGGACGATTTAATTAAACACGAAAAGGAAGAAGGAAAATCTATGTATAAGGGGCAGGTTAAGGAGCAGTTTTTAGCATTATTTACGGGTGATCATAAGGAAATAAGACCACAGGAAAGTGAACTAAAACAAATTAAATGGGTAGGGCCTGAAGAAATAGAAAAACATTTTGTGTTCGAGGGACAGACGGAAAACCTAAGACATGTTTTGGAAGAGTTTAAAAAACATGGGTTTTTGAACTATAATTAACTCAATGATTGTTAACAAAGATGCAAAAAGGATATTGCTTTTCGGCGACTCGCTTGTATTCGGAAAGATTCCCGTGCCTGCAGGAAGTAGATATGATAGCGAAACGAGATTTACCGGAATTATTCAAAAAGAACTGGGAGATAAAGTTGAAATAATTGAAGAGGG
>Ga0155176_116_pt1 | contig 37490 bp, 31 predicted proteins | sample RifCSPhighO2_01_FD_106144 | JGI IMG/M metagenome (GOLD analysis project Ga0155176, IMG submission 106144) | candidate division WWE3 bacterium RIFCSPHIGHO2_01_FULL_42_13 | reverse complement strand
AACCTCAGCTATTTCACAAGTTTGCGCAATTACATAAATCTAATGATCCTGAAATGCCCAGCACCGGACTTGGGTTGGTCATTACCAAGGGAATTGTCGAGGCGCACGGTGGTAAAATTTGGGTTGAAGATAATAAACCCCGTGGTACGAGAGTAGTTTTCACGCTTCCTTTATAAACTTATCTCACAGCGTAACCCTATAGCGTTGACGTTATAGAATTTTGTTGCTATAATAGCCGAAACAAATCTTTCACAATCCTAGGAGTAAAGGAGCTCGAAATGGCGAGTGTTAGAATTAAGTGGTTTCACCTGGTGGGAGCTGCCTTGGCGATTGGCAGTTTCGTAGCATTTTCCTATCAGCTGAGCATGCAGGTTTGGGTTTCGCTTTTGCTCGCCGCCGGTTTATTTGCCTTTGCCGACTGCGAGGTGTACATGTGGACGCCTCTTTGGGAGGCCTGGTGGATGGGTGTGGGGCTACTTGCGACACTTGTGGGAATTGGCGCTTTTATGTGTGTCGGCTTACTCTCCATGGGCAATCCTGGCTTTGCTCCCGACCTGACTGGACTTTACATCCCAGTCATCGCGATGTTGCTGGCAGGGGTTGCGATCGGACTGGCTCAGATAAAGTTCCGGTAATAGGGCCTGACAAAACAAGATCCTTCTTTCTCACACAGAAAGGGGGATCTTGAACTTTACCCACATCCTTTTTCAGATGTTATACTTTAACTATGCCCAGAAAAACTGCTCAAATTCTCTGGTTCGAAGAAGTTTCAAAAAATAGTATATCTTTGGTTGGAGGTAAGGGCGCAAACCTTGGTGAAATGTACCGTTCTGGAATTCCCGTTCCGAACGGTTTCTGCGTTACCGCCTACGCCTATTTTGAATTTCTGAAAAAGACCTCATTACGTCAAAAGATTTTAACTGAACTTTCAGGTTTGGATACCCAGGATTCCAAAAAACTTATTGAAGCTTCAAAAAACATTAAAACCGCCATTTTAGCGGCACAAATGCCAAAAGACCTGGCTAAACTTATTGCCGAGGCATATCACGAGCTAAGTGGTGAGTTTGATAAGAGGGTGGCAGTACGCTCATCTGCTACGGCCGAGGATTTGCCCGATGCTTCGTTTGCAGGTCAGCAGGAAACTTACTTAAACATTCAAGGTGCAAAAGACGTTATTAAGTCTGTTCAAAAGTGTTGGGCGTCTCTGTTTGAAGCGCGCGCGATTTTTTATAGAACCGAAAATAAATTTAATCATATGAAGGTGGGAATTGCCGTTCCCATTCAGCTAATGGTGCAGTCCGAGGTTTCTGGAATAATGTTTACGGTTAATCCTATTACGAACAGTTCGAGCGAAGTTTCAATTGAAGCGGCTTATGGTTTGGGTCAGCCCATTGTTTCAGGTGAAATAACTCCAGACCAGTTTATTGTAAGCAAAGAAACGGGAAAAATTACGAAAAAACAAATTGTAAAGCAGACCTGGCAGCTTACAGATGCGGGCGAGGTAAAAGTTTCAAAGGCCTACCAGGAGAAACAAAAGCTTGATGACAAACATGTGATTGAACTGGCTAAACTTGGTATGAAAGTGGAAAAGCACTATGGCAGGCCGCAGGATATGGAGTGGGGATATCAGGACAAAACTCTGTATATTGTTCAGTCCAGGCCGGTTACTACGTTGAAAATGGGAGGTAATGTTGTAGGAGAGATTAAAATTTCTGACGAGAAGAATGCCAAGCTGCTACTTGAGGGCTTGGGAGCCTCACCGGGAGCTGTTAGTGGGCCTGTACGAATTATTAAGTCGTCTGGAGAAATTACAAAAATTCAACCGGGCGATATTTTAGTTGCCGAAATGACTAACCCTGATTATGTTCCAGCAATGAAACGGGCAGCTGCAATTCTCACTGATAAGGGAGGAAGAACTTCACATGCCGCAATTGTAAGTCGTGAGCTTGGGATTCCAGCTGTAGTTGGGGCCGGCGAGGCCACAAAAATACTACAAGATGGTGAAATTATTAGTGTTGATGGTTCAAATGGAAAGGTGTTTGAGGGAAACATTGTGGTTGCGTTAAGTAAAAAAGAAAGTATATCTTCCATTTCGGAAGAAAGTATCAAAACTGCAACAAAGGTTTATTTGAATCTTGCCGAACCCGAACTTGCAGACCTGCATGCAAAAAGAAATGTTGATGGTATTGGGTTATTGCGCGCTGAATTTATGATAGCTCACATGGGCACACACCCGAGGAAATTTGTGCAGGAGGGAAGGCAAAAGGAGTTTATAAATCACATGGCTAAAGGTTTAGAGACCTTTGCCAAGGCCTTTCACCCCAGACCCGTTGTCTATAGGACAACAGATTTTAGGACAAATGAATACCGAAATTTAAAGGGTGGGGCTCAGTTTGAAACTGAAGAACCAAACCCAATGATAGGTTTTAGAGGGGTTTCCAGATACTTGGACGATGCAGATGTCTTTAAAATGGAAATCGAAGCTATAAAAATTGTCCGTAATAAAAAAGGCTACAAGAATTTATATGTAATGCTACCGTTTGTTCGAACGGTTGAACAGCTAAGGGAGGTAAAAAAGTTAATGGCCTCATTTGGATTAAGAAGGAGTAGTAATTTTAAACTTTGGATGATGGTGGAGATTCCCTCTAATGTTATTTCGTTGGAAGAGTTCCTAGACGAGGGGGTTGATGGGGTTTCAGTAGGAACAAATGACTTGACCATGCTTATATTAGGAGTTGACAGAGATAATGAGAAAGTAATAAGTGTTTACAATGAGTTGGATCCGGCCATGTTGTGGTGTTTGGAAAAAGTTATCACTACGGCGAAAAAATATAAAGTTACTTCCTCTATTTGTGGACAGGCCCCTTCTGAGTATCCCGATTTGGTGAAAAAACTTGTTGGTTGGGGAATGACCTCGGTTTCCATAAGCCCTGACGTAATAGATAAAACGCGAAAGATCATTTATGATGCCGAACAGGGCTTGCTGAAAAGAAAATCCAAGAAGTAAGGTAGGAAGAAAAAAACTATAATGCCCAAAATCTCTAATATTTCATGCCATAAGATAGTAAACTCCCGGGGAGACTGGACTGTTATGACCAAGGTTACGCTTGATGACGGGTCGGTGGGGGTTCAAAGCGTTCCGGAGGGCGCTTCAAAAGGAAAAAAAGAGGCGGTGGACATTTTGCCCGAAAAATCCGTGGATTTAGTCTCAAATGTAATAAACGCGGCGCTATTGGGAAAAGACCCATTTAATCAGGGCAATATAGACAAAACTTTGGTGGAAATTGACGGAACGGAAAATAAAAGGCATCTTGGAGCAAATAGCATTTTGTCTGTTTCTTTGGCTGTAAGCAAGGCTGCGGCCGCTTCAAAAGGAACGCCCCTTTACAAATATCTAAGGGAAATTTTTGATCCAGGGAATAACGAATACACAATTCCAACACCTGCCTTTAATATTTTAAATGGCGGAAAGCACGCGAATAATAAATTAAGCTTTCAGGAGTTTATGGTAATGCCTGCTAAAAAAGTTCCGTTTGATAAAGCATATGAAATGGGTGTAAACATTTACCATGATTTAGAGAAAAACCTTGCGAAAGCTGGTATGGATATTGATGTTGGAGATGAGGGAGGGTTTGCGCCAAATGGCTTAACACCAAAACTGGCTCTTGAGTTTATAAAAGAATGTGCAGCTGAAAGAAGCAAACCCGGAGGCAATGTTTTTTTTGGAATTGATGTGGCGGCCGACTCTTTTAAGGAAATTTTGAATTACTTTATTGAAGAGGAGGGCTTGCATTTAAATAGCGAAGGCTTAGCTGATTATTACCGCGATTTGTTGAAAGATTTTCCGCTTATTTATCTGGAGGATCCGTTTCAGGAAGAAGATTTTGCGGCATGGAAGAAGTTTTACAATGAGTTTTCCGAGACCTTGATGATTGTTGGTGATGATTTAACGGTTACGAACCCCTCAGTGCTGGAGCAAATTATTCCCATGAAGTTAATAAACGCGGTTATTGCCAAACCTAACCAGATCGGAACCTTAACTGAAACTTTTGAGTTTATAAAAATCGCTAAAGATAATAATCTGCAAGTCATAGTTTCACATAGGAGTGGGGATACGGCCGAAGATACGTTTATTGCAGATCTTGCGGTGGCGGTAGGGGCTGAATTCATGAAATCCGGCGCGCCGGCAAGAGGTGAAAGAGTGGCTAAGTACAATAGGCTGCTTGAGATTTTTCTAGAGCTTAGTTCAAACTAGTTTTAATCAGTCATCTCCTTCTTATAAACAAGATTTTCGTAAATGGCAAAGGTAGGGCCTTCCAAAACTGGAATTTCCTGCGGCTTTTCATATTTTGATAAACTCTGCGGAAGTTTAATGTAAATGTAGTATCTTACGTCGCCGTAAATCCATTCGTGGGGTTTCATATAATATTTCACAAGCCTGTACTTTTCGTTTGAGTTATAAGTAGAAAGCCCCTTTGTATCGATAAAGCCTTTAATTTCTTTCCAGTTTCGGTAGTAAGGAAATCCAAATATTCCTTTAACCTCCTCACCCCCAGCAACATTTCTAGGCATTTGACCGAAGATATAACTTTTTGAATTCCACGGGTACTCAGGGGATGTATCTATGAAAGCCTTGAAATTAAAGGAGAGAGCAGACACTACTACAACTAGCACCAAAGCTGCAACCCCTGCTGTAAGAGTCTTCTTCGTACTTTTTAGACTTGTAAACTCGATGCCAACCAGTATAAAAAGTGGTATGAAGAAGTTGTAGATATGAGTAAGGGGCAAATTCATAAAAACTGCGTAAGAAGTAAAAGAAACTAGAAACCAAAGTTCAATTAGATTTTTAAACGAAGGTATAGTTTTTGTCATTTTCATCAAGAAATTAAGAATCAGCAAACAAAGAATCAAAGTAGATGAGTAAATTAAAATTGGATTAGAAGCTTGTAAATAAAATCGTAGAAGAATTAGCGCGAGTGTTAGAAGCCAACTGGTTTTTTCGAGTTTCGATGCATTTTTCATAAAACCTATCCAAACCGCTAGAAAACCCAACCCGTATAAAACCAGCAATTCTTTTGGATGGTATATGAAAAGCAGTTTTACCGAATAAAATATTGAATCGTGTGAGGTTCCGGAAGAAATTCGCTCCCCTAGTAAAAAGAAGAACGTTGTTTTAAACGTTGGTGTGAGGATAAACGGAATGTAAAAACTCCCCGCTATAGCGCCCACAATGATCAGATACTTAAACAACGCCCTAAAGCTTTTCGTAAAGGCTAGTATGAAGATTATGGGCAAAATAAAACTTAGGGAATCGTAATGAAAAAGAAGCGAAACAGCTGACAAAATTGCAGAAATGTTTAAAAACTTCTCTTTACGCTGCTGAAAGTACAAATGTAAGGTGTAGATTGCCAGGAGGCTAAAGAGCATCACAAAAGTTTGATACTGAACAATTCTTGCGAAGGCAATAAGTAAACCTGACGTTGCAAGTAAAAGTGTAGTTATGATCGCTGCGTTTTTGTTAAAGCATTTTGCAATTATTGTGTAGGCGACGATGAGAAGAGCAATTCCTGCGAGGGCAAAAGGAAGTCTTTGATAAAACTCGGGGCGGGGAGAGTCGAGAAAGAAAAAGTTCATAATTTTGGAAATAATAAACTGCCCGGGCCCAATGGTTCGTGTGAGGAGGAAAGTAACAAAGCTTCTCTCATCCCAAAGATAGTTTTGGGCCACTACCTCATCGCCCTGAAAGTCCGAATACCCAAGATTAAAAAGTCTAAATAATACCCCAACTGCTAGAATAAGTGGTAGCATGCAGCAATTCTATTACAGGTTGAACTTTGTGCACAAATTATTGATTTTAACGATTTTGTTTTTGTTCGTGCGAACGGTTGGGCTTGGTAGCGACATAGCCAATTCCGACGCCACAAGATGGCATAGACGGACAGAAAATTTTATTTCCGCAATCGCGAACTTTGATTTTGCTTCAACCTACCAGCACTATCAGCCCGGCGTAACTTTAATGTGGGTCAGCATCCCCGCCAAACACTTTGTCTATAAAGGACTTTTGGAGCATGCCGACTACTTTCCCACGATCAACATGGTTGGGCAGGCAAGTATAGTGGGGGTTTTGACTATTCTTTTTGCGGCCCAGTTATTTGCCTTGCGCAAGCTGTACGGTGAAAAAACTGCGGTGATTTATGGTTCACTTCTTGCTCTAGAACCTTATTTGATAGGAGTTGACCGTTGGTACCATGTTACTTCCCTTGAGATTTACTTTGGTTTTACCGCGTTTTTGGCTTTGCTGTTATGGCTTAAGGATCAGAACAGAAAACTACTTTTACTCTCCGCGGCACTTCTTTCACTTTCGGTTTTGGCCAAATTCACTTCGCTTATACTTCTCCCACTTTTTGTATTTATAATTTTTCGTACGAACAAAAAGAGGTTAGTGGAATTTTTGCTTGTTTTTCTTTTGAGTTTGTTTGTCCTGTTCCCAGCTTTGTGGGTTGCTCCGCTAACCGTTTTCCAAAATGTAAAAGAAGCACTTCTCGGAGCCGTTACAAATGAAATTAGAGGAGAATCTGTTATTTTACCAGGGTCGTTTTACTACGCCGCTATTTTGCTATTTAAACTAAGCCCGCTAACGCTGCTTTTCTTTGGGCTTGCGATGCTTAAGAAAATAAAAGCTTCCTACGTGTTTGCTTACCTCGGGATTTATTATCTGTTCCTCTCCGTTGCAGGTCAAAAAATTGATAGGTACGCCTTGGTTTTTATTCCTCCGATTATTCTTATTGTCTCACTTTATCTTTCGGAGCTGTCGTTTAAAAAACTTTCTGTCTGTCTATTCGGAGTCCTTTTATTTTTCGTTTATGTTGCACACATTTACCACCCGGTTTATTCGGCGTATTACTCACCGATTCTTGACGGGTTTAATGGCGCTATGAAGGTTCAAGTTTATGATAATAGCGGTGAATATTTTGCCCAGACCGCGAGCTACTTAAATTCTATTGGGCCAGATGCTGTTGTGTACGTTCCGGATAATATTGAGTCGTTTTTGTTTTACTTCAAAGGAACCGTTGTTCGCGAATTTAATCCAGACGTTGATTATGTAATTAGATCTGTCGATTGGAACAGGCGCCAGGTGTGGGATGAAAATTGTCCTCAAATCGAAAAAATTTTTGGCCCTAGCAACATCTCAATTGTTACGATCTTTAAGTGCGAAAAGGCTGCAACCGCGGGAGTAATACTTGGACACGTGTATTGGAACGGTAAATTTTCCGAGCGTTCCATTCGAAGATTGGAAGAGGGAATCAAGATTTTTAAACAGTACAAAGTAGATTACCTTATTACAACCGGTGGGGCGGGGCTTTTTAATGACTCGGAAATACCCATGGGAGTTTTGATGAAAGATTATTTAGTAACAAGAGGTGTACCGCAGGATAAAGTTTTTGTTGAGCAAACTTCGATGAACACAGACGAAAACGCCCTGGGTGCGCTTGAGATTTTAAAAGCCCACGATATAAAAGATGTTGTAATAATAACTTCAGCCGATCATATGACAAGAGCAAAACTTATTTTCCAGGATATTTTTCCGGACGACTACAAATTAAATTATGCAATCTCCGACTACTTTATTGGCGCGTGGAGCATTTGGGATTTTGTGTGGCATATTGGCGGGTGGGGGAAATATTTTCTGGCAAAGCTTATTTGATTGGGTAGGCGGCGTAATCTTGAGCAAGTTGAGTTTCTATGTTTGCGGCTTCATCCTCACTTAAATTTTCAAACCTTTTTCTAATTGGCCTAATAGAGTTGCTGCTACAGGCAATTGCCACATTTATCTTATGCTCTTTCATTTGTGGGATTATTTCGTCTAAAAGTTCGTTTACCCTTTTATTGACATCAACTAAACTTTCTCCATTTGGGGCAGGCTTTTTCCAGCCCCGCCTTACTTCCGCTAAACCTTTCGGATCTTCAAGCTGCATTACAAGCTTGCTTGTCCCTTGCCAGTCTCCATAACTTCTTTCCCGAAGTCTTTTATCAAGAATTGTTTCTAAACCTTGCGCATGGAGATTTTTTGACATCGCTATCTGCATCGTTTTGTAAGTGCGCTTTTGGTCAGAAGAAATAAGCATTTGAATTTTTTTGTCCGCTAACTTCTCTGCTAAAACTTCCGCCTGCTCGACACCCTCGTCTGTTAAATCAACATCACGCCAGCCGCTAAAAAGAAGGTCTAGATTGTCCTGGCTTTGGCCATGTCTGAAAACATATAAAATCGGGGTATCTAAAGGTTCGTCCTTGGGAAGTGGAGTCGTGTGGCGGTAAGTTAAAAAGCTGATAGCCTCATCAACCTTTTCTTTTCCATATTTTTCGTATAATTGTGGCAACTCGGGCAAGCTCATCTACTAAATATTAACACAAGCTGTTAGAATAAAGTTTATGTTTACCGCCACTGTTGGCTATCTAACACACCTCGCTACAAAAATACCCGTCACTATATTTGTTACAGTAGGGGCATTTGTTGAGGAAGTTATAGCGCCTATTCCATCACCCTTAGTTATGACCTTAGCAGGCTCCATTGCTGAGGCCCAGGGCAGGCCTGTGGTGTTTTTGCTACTGTTAGCATTGCTTGGTGCAGCGGCAAAAACTCTTGGTAGCTGGGTAGTCTATTTTGTTTCCGATAAGGCGGAGGATCTAGTTTTAGGAAAGTTCGGGAAATTTTTAGGGGTTTCGCATAAAGAGGTTGAAGGAATTGGTAAACTTCTTAGCGGTGGTATAAAAGATGATCTAATTCTATTTTTACTTCGCGCCATTCCAATTGTTCCAACCGCTCCAGTGTCAATCGTAAGCGGCCTGCTAAAACTTAAACTTCGTACGTACCTAAACTCAACGTTTTGGGGAACTTTAGTTCGAAATATCTTGTACTTATATTTAGGTTTTAGTGGCTTTACAACACTGGAGAGTTTGAACGAAGGTTTGGAAACATGGGAAAGTGTGGGCTACGTAATAATATTTGCTCTTTTAGCAGTTCTTGTGATTTGGTTTTATCAAAGGAGACGTTCTGGTGGGGGAGATAGCTTTATAGAAAATCTACAAAAAAGGTTTAAAAGATAGTATTAGATGTACCGTCTTATGACCCCGGTAACTTTTCCTTGAATTCTAATGTTTTTCGCATCTTCAATTATCGGATCCATTGTGTCGTTGGCGGGTTGGAGTCTCACTTTTCCACCCTTTTCACGGTAGAAGGTTTTTAGAGTTGCAAATTCGTTGTGAAGTAAAGCCACCACTATATCGCCGTTATTTGCCGTTTCTTGCTGCTGAATGACCACATTATCGCCGTTAAAAATACCCTCTTTAATCATGGAATCGCCTTTAACCTGAAGAACGTAACAGCGCTTTGTTTGCGAAACTAGGTCTGGAGCTACAGTTACGGTTTCTAAGGGGTTCTCAAGAGCCTCAATTGGCTCACCTGCGGCAATGTAGCCCACTAGTGGAAGCTGAATTCCTTGCAATGACGCTTCAATTGTTTGATCCAAAACCTCAATTCCTCTAACTGTGCCCTCAAACCTTCTAATGACGCCTTTTCTGGCCAGTGTTTGCAAGTGTTCGTGGACGGTGGCAAGGGACGAAAGGTTCATGGCATTGGCAATTTCTTGAAGGGTGGGCGAAGTTCCATTTTTCTGAATGTATTGAGAGATAAAGTTTAAGATTTCTTTTTGGCGTTTATAAAGTGTAACTGGACTCATTTGTGTTTCTTTCGGTATATTCATATTAGCGAACTTTTACCGAAGATGTCAAGAGGTTTTGATGTTACAATAAATCAGTGTTTAAGCTAGTTTCCGATTACAAACCAACGGGAGACCAACCAACTGCGATAAAGCAGCTAACTGAAGGTTTGAAAAAGGGTGAAAGGCACCAAACTCTTCTCGGGGTTACAGGTTCGGGCAAAACTTTTTCGATTGCCAACGTTATTCAAAATGTTCAAAGACCAACGCTCATTATTTCGCATAACAAAACTTTGGCAGCCCAACTTTATCAAGAATTCCGAGATTATTTTCCGGAAAATGCCGTTGAATATTTTGTAAGTTACTACGATTATTACCAGCCCGAATCCTACATTCCTCAAACCGACACTTACATTGAAAAAGATGCTGACATAAATCAGGAAATAGATAAACTTAGGCTTTCGGCAACAACCTCACTTATGACGAGAAAAGACGTAATTATCGTTTCGTCTGTTTCATGCATTTACAATTTAGGTTCTCCTGCTGAGTACTCAAAAGTTGCGCTAGGTTTAGTTGGCGGCATGAAACTTCGCCAAATGGATTTGCTAAAACGATTAGATCAGCTTCATTACGAAAGAAACGAGTTTGAGTTTAAGCGCGGCACTTACAGGGTTCGCGGAGATGTGGTTGACGTTTTTCCGGCGTATCAGGATTATGGTGTACGGCTGGAGCTTTTAGGCGATACTTTAGTTTCAGTTACTCATTTTGATCCTTTGACGGGAACCAGAATAGACCGCAGTATCTTGCCTACAGAGCGACGTGGAAGCCATTCAAGATCGCTAACCCAAGACGAACAGGATTATACTGAACATCGGATGAAAGAAGGGAATTGGGGAGTAATTTACCCTGCCAAGCACTATATTACCGCGGAAGAACGAAGAGAGGGGGCAATAAAACAAATTGAAAAAGATTTGGAATTGCGGGTTGAAGAATTAAATAAATCCGGTAAGGCAATTCAAGCTTATCGTTTACAGCAAAGAACAAAATACGATTTGGAAATGATTCAGGAAATCGGGTATTGCAAAGGAATTGAGAATTATTCGCGGTATTTTGATGGCCGGCAGCCTGGAGAAAGCCCTTACACACTGCTTGATTTTTTTCCAAAAGATTTTCTAGTTATTATTGACGAGTCTCATATTACAATCCCGCAGATCCGCGGAATGTACAACGGAGATTACGCGCGAAAGAGCAATCTTATTGAATATGGTTTTAGGCTTCCTTCCGCCGCCGACAACCGTCCTTTAAATTTTGATGAATTTCAGCGAAAAATAAATCAAACTATTTATACCAGCGCTACACCTGCTGATTGGGAGATGAGCATGTCCATTGGAAATGTTGCTGAACAGCTTATTCGTCCAACCGGCATTCCTGATCCTAAAGTTACGGTTTTGCCAACAAAAGGTCAGATAGAGGATTTGGAGGCAAGGATTAAAGATAAGGTTTCAAAAGGCCAAAGGGTTTTAGTTACAACCTTAACGAAAAGAATGGCCGAAGAGCTTTCGTCGTTTTTGCTTGAAAAAGACATTAAAGTTACTTATTTACACTCTGACATTGAGACCCTGGAAAGAACTAACATTTTAGATGACTTAAGGCGGGGAAATTACGACGTTTTGGTTGGAATTAACTTATTAAGGGAAGGTTTGGATTTGCCCGAAGTTTCGCTGGTTGCCATTTTAGATGCGGATAAAGAAGGCTTTTTGCGATCTGAGAGGTCTTTGGTTCAAACCATGGGCCGTGCTGCAAGGCATTTGGAGGGTGAGGTTATAATGTACGCTGATAATTTTACCGACAGTATGAAAAGTGCCATTGCCGAGGTAGACAGACGAAGAGCTCTTCAGGAAAAGTACAATAAAGACCGTGGCGTAAAACCAACCCAGATCGAAAAACCTTTCAGAGAAAAACTAATAGACGAACTACTTGAGGAGCAACTTGAGTCTAAGAAACTGGGCAAAGATATAGATGAGATTGATTTTGCCCAACTGCCGCCAAATGAGATCAAAAAGGAAATCAAGCGCCTAACCGAAATGATGAAGTACGAAGCCGAGACACTAAATTTTGAAAAAGCGGCTCTTTTGAGAGACAAAGTTAGAGGTATTAAGAAATACCTCGAATAACCCAAACTCCTTGACTCTAGGCTACCATTGAAGTTAAATGAAGCCAGCGTAAATTCCCCTGCCATCGCGTTTAATGAATTTTAAAAAGCTTTTAAACAGTTCTATAGCTGCTTTGATTGGTATTGTTATTTTTGTTGGCCGAAGTGTTTTGCTACCGTTTGAAAAAATTGTCAGGTTTTCGGCCAAGATTAAATTAAAGCCAAAAAGATTTCCTAAACTTAAATTCAAATTCCCAAAAATCAAAAGCCCTATTCGTAAACTTAGGCTTAATTCAAACCTAAAGCCGATTTCAAAGAAAATTCGCAAATTTTACAAAAAATTAATACCACATGTTTTGAAGATCGCAGTGTTTGCTGTGGAGGCCGTTAAGAAATTGCAGCCCCAATTCACAAATTTGGTCAAAGAATTAAAAAAGGGCAAAAAAAGTAAAATTGTTAGAAAGGTTAGAAAAACGCTTAAGGGTAGCAGGTACGCGCCTTTTGTTCTCGGAATTATTTTCTCGCTTTTGTTTATTTATACACCTTTTAGAGTTTATATCTGGTACCGCGAACTTCCGCGCCCGGAACTTCTTTCACAAGTAAATCATAAATCCACACGCATTTTAGATAGGCAGGGCCACCTTCTTTACGAAATCTATGTTGACAAAAACTATGACCCGGTTTCGCTTGATAAAATTCCCCAACATGTTATTCAGGCAACTTTGGCTATAGAAGATAGAGGTTTTTATTCTCACATTGGTGTGGACTTTAGGGCAATGTTACGGGCTGCATGGAATAATCTTTTCAATGGTGGTTTGCAGGGTGGCTCAACTATAACTCAACAATTGGTAAAAAACGTGCTCCTTGATCCTGAAAGAACAATATCGCGAAAAACTAAGGAAATAGTTGTGGCTTTAATGGCCGAGCAAGCCTACACAAAAGACGAAATTCTTGAGATGTACTTAAATAACATTTCTTATGGAGGCACAGCTTGGGGAATTCAGTCAGCCTCGCAAAAGTTTTTTGGAAAAAATGTTGAAGATTTAAATCTGGCAGAAGCGGCCTTTCTTGCTGGCCTTCCTTCGTCACCATCTTCTTTTTCGCCTTTTACGGGGAATGTAAGGGCGAGTAAGCAGAGGCAGACGCAGGTTTTAGAGCAGATGGTTGAGTTAGGATACGCGAGCCGGGCAGATGTGGATTTGGCTTTAGCAGAAACCCTAAACTTCTCGCCACAGACAGAATACATAAGAGCGCCCCATTTTGTTAATTTCATCCGCGACCAACTGGAGCATGAATACGGAACCCGTCTGGTAAATTTAGGCGGTCTTACAATTACAACAACTCTAGATTTGGATTTGCAAAACAAGGTTCAGGATATTGTGACAAGCGAAGTGGTTAATAACTCGTATCTTAACTTTTCAAACGGGGCGGCGCTGGTTTTAGACTCAAGAAATGGTGAAGTTTTAAGCTATGTTGGCTCCACGGACTTTTTCAGCGACACAATTGACGGAGAAGTAGATATTATTACGGCTTTCAGACAGCCAGGTTCTTCAATCAAGCCTCTAACCTACGCCTTAGCTTTAGAAAACGGGTTTACGCCCGCAACCGTTATAGAAGACGAAAAGATTACCTTTAGTTTTCCAGGTTCTGCACCCTACACGCCAGTAAACTACGATGGGAGATATCACGGGAAAGTTACGTTAAGGCAGGCGCTTGCCAATTCGTACAATATACCGGCGGTAAAAGTGGCAAACACTTTAGGACCTGACAAAATTGTAGAATTTGGCAAAAAGCTGGGATTTCAAAGATGGGAAGTTGACGGATCGTATGGAATTTCCATTACTTTGGGTGGAAAAGAAATAAGACTTTTGGATCTAGCGAACTTGTACGCCACTTTTGCGCGTAGTGGCGAGTACAAAAAGGTTGAGCCAATTTTATCTATAAAAGACGCTAACGGTTATGAAATTTACAATGCTGAATCCGAGGGCCGTGGGCTTATTTCAAAAGGGGTTTCGTATTTAATCTCAAATATTCTGTCGGATAACAATGCAAGAAGCGCGGCGTTTGGCCCCAATAGCACTTTAGTTATACCAGGCCATCAGGTTGCGGTAAAAACCGGAACTACAGATTCCAAACGTGATAACTGGACATTTGGTTATACGCCCTCTTTTACGGTTGGAACGTGGGTGGGAAATAACGACAACACCCCGATGAACCCAATACTCAGTTCGGGACTTTCGGGAGCATCGCCTATCTGGAATAAAATAATGCTAGTTCTCTTAGAGGGAAAGCCAAATGAGCCTTTTGAAGCCCCCTCCAACGTCTTTGTAAAAGTTGACCCAGAATGTGATAATAGAAGTGAAGTATTTGTTAAGGGTTCTGCCCCCGCACACCTGTGCGATCCCTCCGATGATAACAAAAAGGATGATAACGATGATTAATTCTTTGATTGGGGGTGAACTTTGTGAATAGATTTAGACAAGGTTTAAACAATTTCATGGCTTCTATAAGAAGGGATAACCCCGAAGCAAACTGGGGAAATCTTCTTACCGGAGTCGTAATTCTTGTTCTTATTGCCGCTTTTAGCATTTGGTACTTTGGTAACACTTCCGAAGACAGAGGCGGGTTACTTAACGAAATCTTCAACGCGCAGGAAACTCAAACAGAAGAAACCGCAGGCACCCCTAACATAGTTACAGTTCAGGCTGGCGAGGGGCTTTGGCAGGTAGCAGAAAGAGTTTGTGGTGATGGAGAAATGTACAACCTCATTGCTGCAGAAAATGGCCTAAGCGTTTGGTCGGAGATAAGTGAAGGACAAGAACTTACCGTAAGCTGTAATTATTAATAAGATTGAAAGACAGTTCACCTGCTCAACTGGTTTTGGTTGGAAAGTAGTGGAACTAAACTAACAAACTTAAATATAAGGGTATTTCAAAAGCTTAATGGTGAAGATTCAGACGTCGTCACCGATAAGCTTTTTAGGAAGTACCTTTCAGAAATTGTTTTTAACGATTTTGAGTTGCCGCTGCACTATCAACTTCGTTTAGACAATTTTGTTAAAGAAGTTGTGAGAAACAACGATATAGGTGGTTTGCTGGAGTATTTTTCAGAGGCTTTGGGTTGTTGTGCCTTTAGTTTAGGCAAAAAGAGCGTAAAACTACGCGGCTTAAGGTATTTAGAAACTCACGATGAGGTTGGCAAGGTTCTGAATTTTCTTGAAAACCCAAAGAAGATCTGGAATTTTATTGAAGACAACTTTTCGCTTTACCCGACACTTGTAACAAATCACATTAATATAAGTTCATCTAGGCTTAATAACGTGGCTTTCATCTATAAAGAGTTTGGAAATCGCAGGCTTGGGCTTGTTGGGCTTTTCCCGATGGATTTTAAGCTTGCTGTTAGCTTTTTTGAGTTCCTCCGCTTCCATGTATAATTTTCTTAATGTCCATAAGAATCGTCAAAGTAAAATCTGTTGAAAAACAGGCCGAGTACGTTATAAACCTGTTAAACAAATTTAACGATTATTTATTACTTCTTTCCGGTGGTAAATCTCCTGAAGAACTCTATTTTCAGATGGCTAATAACGATAGTTTCAAACTGCCACGAGACACCGCACAGGTTGATGACCGCTGGGGAACCTTTCCCATGCATGAGTTTAGTAACTATAGAATGATTAAGGACTCGGGCTTACTGGTTCGCATAGAAAGAGAAGGTAGAAGGTTTCATCCTATGCTAATAGGCGAAAACACTGTTGAAAAGACCTCGATACTTTACGCGTCAAAGCTATCTGACCTTTTTGTTGAATACGCTGGAAGAATAATTGGAGTTTTTGGGGTAAGTGAGGCTGGACATATTGCGGGTATTGTTCCGGACAGTCCAGCTATTGCTTCAGAAGAGTTAGTGATTGGATATAAAAGTGGGGATAAATACGGTGAAAGAGTTACCTTAACCCTTAATACCATAAGAAATCATGTTGATGTTGCCATTGTGCTTTTGAATACCAAAGAAAAACTTAAAGCTTTTGAGGATATAATGAGAGAAGAAGAAATTGCTAAGTTTCCGGCGTTAGTTTTTAAAGAAATGGAAGATGTGGAGGTAATATGTATATCTCAATAGATTTAGGCGGAACAAATACACGGGTTGCCTCCTCGAAAGATTTGAAGGAGATTTATAAGATTGAAAGGTTTTTAACGATACCTGATATTGAAGGATTAAGAAAGTCCGTTCATCAAGCAATTTCTAAAGTTATTGATGGTGAGGAGGTTGAATATGTATGTATTGGAGTTCCGGGAGCGATCGATAGATATGAGAGAAAGGTTCTTAGAATACCCCGCATCCCAGGTGTAAAAGACATGCCTTTTGAAGAATTCTTTGGAGTTGAGAAAGGTGCCAATCTGATTGTAGAAAATGACGCCGCACTAGCTGGACTTGGGGAAGCTATAAGAGGTCAAGGAAAGAACTACAGAGCGGTTGCATACTTAACTTTAAGCACTGGCCTTGGCGGCACATTAATTTTGGATAAGAAAATACTCAACACGCCTAGAAATTTGGAGCCGGGTAGACAAGTCATATTAGAAGGCGGAAGAAGATTTCCTAATAGGGAAGTTCCCAAAGGACATTTTGAAGCTTATGCTTCAGGCTCAGCTCTTAGAGAATTTTATGGGGTTGATCCCGAAACTTGCGAGGATCAGAAGGTTTGGGATGAGTTTGGAAGGCATGTGGCTTCCGGAATAATTAATTTACAAGCTTTGTGGAGCCCGCAAATAGTTATTCTTGGAGGGGGAGTGTCTAATCAGTTCGAAAAGTTTAAAGATGCGATGTTTAAAGAGATTGAGGAAAACATTGTCGAGATTCCCAAAGTCGTGAAATCAGACCTTGGTGATATAAATGGGGTTTTAGGCGGCTTCGATTTGATAAACGAAATGGTAAGAAAAAACTAAGGACAGTTCAAAGAATGAACTGCCCTTTGGCACGAGTGCCATAGTTTTGCACTGATTTTTAACGACTCTCAGTTACAAACCTTTCATTAAGATCCTCCATAACTTTCCTGTAGGCAGCATATTCAAGCTGGCTGTAAGGTAGCATGGCACATCCGAAGGATCCTTGTTCGCGCATCAGCATAGCTTTTAGCTGGGCCTTTTTACGAGTGCTGTCCCAAGCTGGGTTGTCAAACATGTCTACGCCCTCAGAAAACATCCCCTCTGGCGTAATGGAGTACGCCATCGCCGACACGATCGGCAAGCAGTACACCCCAGTTACGGCTGTGTTGATAGGCACAGGCATGAGAGGCATGTTATGGCTGCCACGCGCGTCACCCGCAACATATGGCGCTACCGTAAAGGGTGACATAAGCTCTTCTGGTGCAGGGAAGATGCCTTGTGTGCGAACGAGCCCTACGGGATCATCCTTACCCTTGTAGACACCGGCAATCGAATGGAGTCTGTCGGTGGATGTCGATGCCACCTGTTGGTGCGGGTATCGGTTGGAGTGGATCGCTAAAATCCCATACTCATCTTCTCCACGAAGTAGCAACTTCAGTTTGGGAAGTTCCTTCCCACCGTCGAGCCTGATTACCCTGTCAACATTCTTTCCTGGTTCAACATGCTCCATATCAATCATGGTGAAAGTGAACCCATCAAGCATATTTGGTAACATCAAGCCGGCAGCCATGTCGGGATCGGTGAAAACCTTTCCGAACAGGAAGTTGAAAATGCCTGGCCCACACTTGTCGGCTGTCACCACCATGAATGTTTCGGCTGGGCGTTCCGGGGCGTCTGTGGCGAAGGTGATTGAAGCGACACCAGGCCCTGCCCCTCGGACATTTCCAGATGGCGCGCTTGTGAGCAAGTCTTGCTTTGCTCCATAGAGACCTTGCGTTTTTGCAATGTCCCCGGCCCGATCCAACGCTTTCCATGCAAGATCATTTACGCTTGGGCCGTTCTCCGGAAGATGCGACATCAACATGCAAATATCATCGCCTGTAGTTGTCACACGACAGTCCAAGAGTGTCTCGCCAACTGCATTGTGCATTTCTTCCTCACACACCGCAACCATTTCTTCTGAAGGTTGGGTGTGCCCTCCTCTGCTTCCAACATCTGCCTTAATAGCAGTGAGGGTAAGCAAGTTTGAATTTGCCACTGGTCTCTCCTTCTGCGGTTTTCCGCACATAGCTTATAGGATAAAGACGAGTATACACTTTCAATTTCCTATTCACAAACCCGAAACTTTACCGTAATATAAATAGGTCATGCCAAACCCTCAAGATACAATTACAGTCCGTGGTGCCCGTCAGCACAACTTAAAGAACATTGATTTGAAAATTCCCAAAAATAAGTTCGTGGTATTTACTGGCGTTTCCGGTTCGGGAAAATCGTCTCTTGCGATGGATACAATTTATGCCGAAGGCCAGCGCAGATATGTTGAAAGCCTTTCCGCTTACGCGCGGCAGTTTTTAGGAGTAATGGACAAGCCTGATGTTGATAGTATTGAAGGACTTTCCCCCGCAATTGCTATTGATCAAAAAACTACTTCCAATAATCCACGCTCAACCGTTGGAACTGTTACCGAAGTTTACGATTTCTTGCGACTTTTATACGCGCGAATTGGTCACCCTCATTGTCCGCAGTGTGGGCGTGAGATTAGCAGACAAAGTTCACAACAAATTGTTGATAATATTTTAAAAACTATTCATGAGCAGCCGGAGTTTAAAACAGCGCGGGGAGTTCGCTTAATGATTTTGTCTCCGGTGATTAGAGATCGAAAGGGAGAGTATTCTGCGCTTTTTGAAAACCTTCAAAAGCAGAGTATCGTTAGAGCCCGTATTGACGGTCAAATCTACGACTTAAGTGATCACCTGGAGCTTATAAAAACCAACAAACATACAATTGAAGCTATTCTTTCCCGTCAAATAGTAACCCACAAAAAACTTAAGGAGGCAGGGGAGGAAAAAGCTTTGCACAGTTTGCTTCATCAAACTGTAGAAACTGCGTTAAAACTTAGTAGTGGTTATGTTGTTTTAACAATTGTTAAAGATAAAGATTTTGATTTTACCGCAGATTCCAAACCCAAAAAGTTTGAAGACCAGATGTTTTCGGAAAATTTTGCTTGTCCGCACTGTGGAATTTCTTTACCGGACTTGGAACCTAGAATGTTTTCGTTTAACTCGCCTCACGGAGCCTGTTTAGTTTGTGATGGTTTGGGGACGCAGCTAAACATCGAGGAAGACTTGGTAGTAAATCCGCGGCTAAGTATTAAAGAGGGCGGGGTTTTCCCGTGGTCAAGCCTTTTTGACTCGTACTCATGGACGGCAAGGGTTGTGGAAGCTGTTTCTAAGACCTACGGCTTTTCTTTAAAAACTCCAATTGGCGAACTTGATAAAGCTTCACGCAGAATTCTTTTTTACGGAACCCCAACCGATGAAAGGTTTAAAGTTGAGTATGTTAAGGATGGACAAAGAAATGTTTTCCACGCGCGTTTTGAAGGAATTGTCCCAAATTTAATCCGCAGACATAAAGAGACCAATTCCGATTTTATAAGACGTGAAATTGAAAAGTATATGGTTAAGGAACCGTGTCCCAAGTGTTTAGGTTCACGTTTGAATGACACGGCGATGGGTGTGGTTATAGATGGAAAAAGTATATTTGAGATTGCTGAAATGTCCGTGGATATTTTAGCTAAGTGGTGCGGGGAACTTCATGAAAAAAGCTCGGAACGTGAACAAACCATTGCAACGCCAATTATGAAAGAAATTATGTATAGGATTAAGTTTTTGGTTGACGTGGGATTAAGTTACTTAACTTTAAGTAGAGCTGCTGGAGATTTATCTGGTGGTGAGGCTCAAAGAATTAGACTCGCCTCGCAAATTGGCTCGGGGTTATCCGGAGTTTTGTATGTTTTGGACGAACCTTCAATTGGGCTTCATCAAAAGGATCAGGGACGTTTGATTAAAACCTTGAAAAACTTAAGAGATCTGGGAAATACGGTTTTGGTAGTTGAGCACGATACCGAGACTATGATGGAAAGCGATCATATTGTGGATTTTGGGCCTGGAGCTGGTGCACACGGAGGAAAAGTTGTGGCTCAGGGCACGCCTGCAGAAATAATGAAAGATAAAAACTCTCTAACCGGCCAGTACTTATCCGGAAAGAAGAAAGTTGGCAAGCAAGTTATGAAGCACATTGAAGCTATTGATGAGGACGAAGAAAAAAGAGTTTATAACGGCGAGTTTTTGAAACTAAAAGGCGCAACCGGAAGAAATTTAAAGAATATTAATTTTGAAGTGCCGCTTGGAAAATTCGTTTGTGTTACCGGAGTTTCGGGTTCGGGAAAGTCGTCTTTAGTTATGGATACTTTATATACGGCTTTAAGACAAGATTTTGGTTTAAAGATTTATGAAAGAGCCGAACCTTTCAAATCAATAGAAGGCACCGAACATGTCGATAAGGTAATTGCAATAGATCAATCCCCAATTGGCAGAACACCTAAATCCAACCCCGCCACTTACACCAAAACCTTTGATTATATCCGCACCCTTTTTGCTAAAACTGAAGCGGCAAGAATCCGCGGTTACAGCCCCGGAAGGTTTAGCTTTAATGTTAAGGGTGGGCGTTGTGAAGCGTGCGATGGCGAGGGCCAAATTAAAATTGAAATGCAGTTTATGCCAGATGTTTATGTTAACTGCGAAGTTTGTAGAGGTAAAAGATACAACCGCGAAACTTTGGAGGTAACCTACAAGGATAAAAACATTAGCGAAGTTTTAGACATGACTGTTGAAGAGGGCTTACAGTTTTTTGAAAATGTTCCGGCCATCCGTAGAAAAATAAAAACTTTAAATGATGTAGGTTTAGGTTACATTCAGCTTGGACAACCTGCGCCAACACTTTCTGGTGGTGAGGCTCAAAGAGTAAAACTTGCAACCGAACTTTCAAAGAAAATGAAAGGTAGAACCTTATATATTTTGGACGAACCTACAACTGGACTTCATTTTGCTGATTTAGAAAGACTTATTACGATAATTAAACGTCTTACTTCCCGTGGAAACACTGTTTTGGTAATAGAACATAACATTGATGTGATAGCAAACTGTGATTGGGTTATTGACCTTGGGCCTGAGGGCGGTGAGGCAGGCGGCGAGATACTTTTTTCAGGGCCTCGGGATGAATTGCCAGCCAATAAATCATCGTACACAGCAGAAGTGCTAAGGCAGCAACTCCAAAAAGAGAAAAAACTGGTTTAGGCGTTTCTGGCGGCTCGCCTTGCGAAACCGCGAAACTTAAAACCTTTCCTTTTCCGGTAAAATCTTCAAAATACAATTCGTTAGAGTCTTTTGGAAGCTGAACGGTTGCAGTAGAGAAGGGTTGCAAGATTTGTCTTTTTCGGTTGAGGTTGTAAAGTTTTATTCCATCCTGATTGTAGATGGTGTACGTTTTTAATTCCCTAAAGCGGCTAAGCAGTTTTAGTATAAGGCTTGGATTTGCTTCTTCGTAAACTTTTATATTCTCATTAAAGTTTATTTCTTCTGGGTTTTGGGCAAAATCCACTTCAACCTGCTTTTCGTTTCCTGTTACTTTATACGCGCCCGCAGGAAACGGGTATTCAGAACTTGTGCCCTTTATGCTAAATACGAAGTGGTTTGTGTCTAGTTTTGTAAAGTAATCAATCCCCGAAGTATTTCCCCATGTTGGATCAACCTGCACCCAACCAAAATTAGGATCATAAAATTCCGCCCACGAGTGAAGTAAGTCCCCGCCTTTTAAATTTATTGATAGGGGAGTGAGGTTACTTTCCTGGGCAAAAGCATAACCATTTAATTCCCGGGCGGGAATCCCCATTGCACGCGTAATTGCAATAAATGAGTCGGTAAATTCCATGCACGCCCATGGACCGGGGTTTGTTAATGCGTTTAACGCGCCGTTTCTATCGACAAAAGACTTATTTACAATATCAAAATCGTATTTGAGATTTTGAGTTACATATTCGTAAACCCTTTGTGCGTTTTGAGATGTCGTTAATCCTGTATCTTTAAGTGAACTGGCAAGATCCTTTATCATAGGTGCGTCTACTTCCCAATATTTCTCCGCGCCGGTGTACTTGCGCTTCAACTCCCCCGGTATTTCGCTCAAACTTCCCCCAAAAAACGGATTTATCTGTTTGCCAGCAATTCTTGCAGAGCCGGTGAGGATAACCTCTACCTCATCATGCCCGCCAAGTTTATATGTCGCAATTAGGTTTCCGTCATCATCTGTATGAAAACTGTAGGGTTTAGGTTCCAATGATTTATACAAAACTTGCTGTGTATTAGTAATATCCGGTGGCAGAGCAATTTCCTGGTATGAAGTAAAAGCCGATTCGTTGGACAGGTTATATTTGAGTTGAAAGTTTAGAGTCTGAAAATTTCCGAAAGACGCGGTTATTCCTTTTTCGGCCAGGGTTTTTTTATCAAAAAAATAGGTTATTGAGGCACCTTCATCAGTTGCTTTTGTTGGTAGGGGCGAAATAAAAATTTCCGGTCCAAATTCCTTTGGAACCACTAGCGTTACGTTGTAATCCTTAGTTAAATCCAAAACCTCAACTTGTGGTATATGTACGTTCCAAACTTCGCCAACTTTAGTGGCAATATCTCCAGACTTGTATTTAAGTTGCCATTCGTAACTTCTGTCGGCTCCAATTACTTGTTCATTGAATTCTGTTTTAAGTGTAGTTGTGTTTACGTCTTTTGATGTTTCAAGTTTTAGTTCACCTTCATCATCAGTTCCTGCCGCATCGTAAATGTTCATGTCTTTTATGGTTAGCGAATAATTTGTCGCAACCACGTCATCCTGTTTGTTGGTAATTTTTATGTTTTGAACAATGCTAGCTTCACCGGTTGGGGCGATGTTGTAGACGACATTGAATTCTGTGTCGAATAGCTCGTCTGCCAAAGCGGGGGGTAGCAAAAGAGAGGTAATAATCAGAAAAGTGGCTAAGGTTAACGACTTTAGTATTCTAGGCATTGCACTAATAATACAAGATGCGGTAAGAGGTGGCTATGGACCTATAGGTTGCACGTAAAGCTATTATAGGGTATAATTACAGAAATTCCTTTCAAAAGCTCAGGAGGCTTAGGTGAACCCGACGTTGATTTTAGTCTTTTTGGTAGCTTTTGCTTTCCTTGGTGGCGCTGCTATGCTGTTCGCAGGGCGCCGCCCTACCTTTTCGCCGGTCCGTCGCAATATCGCGACTACAGGCAACTTGGTACCGGTCCTGCTGGGCAAGAAATCAGAGCCCGTGCAGCAGGTGTGGAGCAAGCGTGACCCCCGGAACAAGCGCCCATTCGTGCGCAGCGGCCGCGGTAGCCCTACTCACCGGCCGAAGGTATACCTGCGCAACGCTACGCCGACCCAGCGCGCCAATTGGCGTCGGCACCCAAGCTACCGTTAAGTAAGTACTAACGTAGCTATCTTACAAGGCTTAGGAGCATCACCGCTTTTCCTAAGCCTTGTTTTTTGTCTATTCCCTAATTAAGCTATAAAATCCCTTTGTGTCTCCAAACAAACTTCTACAAAAAGTAAATAATCTCCCCAAACGCCCAGGCATTTATATGTTCAAAAATGAAAGTGGGAAGGTTATTTATGTTGGTAAAGCGATAAGATTGTATGACAGGGTTAAATCCTATTTTGTTATAGCAATTGACACAAGTTCAAAAACTGCAGCTCTTGTTAGACAAATTGTGGATCTGGATACTATCGAAGTTGAAACGGAACTTGAAGCATTAATTCTTGAAGCTTCTCTTATTAAAAAACACAATCCGAAATATAACGTCGCTTTAAAAGATGACAAATCTTCGCTTCATATTGTTATTCGAAACGAGGAAGTAAAGATTAATGGAAAACCGGTAAAACTTCCAGTAGTGATTACAGCGCGTGCAACTGAACTAAAACCTAATGATAAAATCTACGGCCCGTACGCTCACGGAACCGTTGCAAAGTATTTGCTACGGACTCTTCGTCGAATGTTTCCGTTTAGAGACTGTTCTACCTCCAAGTTTCAAAGGTACCAGGGTCTTGGCTCGCCGTGTTTTTATGGACATGTTGGTCTTTGTCCTGCGCCTTGTACCAATGCTGTTTCCGTTGATGAATATAAGGCTCAAATAAAACAACTCCAAAGACTTTTAGAAGGTGAAAGTCCAAGACTTCTAGGTTCGCTGGAAAAAGAAATGAGAAAACTTTCTAAAGAGATGAAATATGAGGAGGCGGCTCAAAAGCGGGATCTTCTTTCAAAAATAAACTATATAACCCGCAACTTTAGAGATCCGGAAGAGTACATGGATAACCCTTATTTAATTGAAGATTTAGTTTCACAAGCGTTAGATGAGTTGGTTGCAAATATTCCTGAATTAAAAAGACTCCCGTCAAGGATTGAATGTTACGATATTTCAAATCTGTTTGGAAAAGACGCGACGGGTTCTATGGTTGTGGCAACCGATGGGCGTATTGATAAAAGTGAATACCGAAAATTTAGAATTAAGTTTAAGGAAACACCAGATGATTTTGAAATGATCCGAGAAGTCTTAAGGCGAAGGTTTGCGCGGGAGAAGCTTGAAAGTAAAAATATGAAGAAGTGGGGAACGCCAGATTTAATTGTGATAGATGGTGGAAAGGGGCAGGTTTCAGCAGCGGTTGAGGTTTTGCAGAAACTTGGACTCTCAATTCCCATTATCGGACTGGCAAAAAGGCTTGAGACTATAGTTTTGTCCGGGTTATCGGAAGTTTCACTGTCAAAAGATAATGCAGGTTTAAAGCTTTTGCAGAGACTAAGGGATGAGGCGCACAGGTTTGCCAAAAAATACCATATGCAGCTTAGGTTGAGAAAGATAGGTAGCGGGTTATAATTAATGCATGAGATTAATCTTACGCTCAGTTCTTATTTCGTACGCCTCTATTCAAATAGCTCAAAGACTTGTTAGTGGAATTGACTTTGGTGCGAATCCCGAACAAAACATGATCCTACTTCTTGTTGCTTTAGTTCTCTTAAATCTGTTCATAATCCCGATTCTTAGAATCCTGTCTCTTCCACACATGGGCTTAGGTTTTATACTTTTAAACTTCCTACTCACACTTACTGTTCTGTATATTCTGACGATCTTTATTACGGATTTGAGTATTGTGGAAACAACGCTTCCCGAGTTGAGAATTTTCGGCTTTGTGTTACCATCAAGGCTGCTTTCGGTGGTTGAGTCCGCCGCAGCTTCAGCGTTTGTTTTAAGTTTTGTTTACCACTTCTTTGAGTGGTTGTGTGAAAAAAGATAAGCATGAACTTTTTGAACCTAAGTAAATTACTACAAATACTCCTCGCCGCCCTTCTAACCCTTTTTGTGTTGATTCAGTCCAAAGGCATTGGCCTTTCAAGCGCTTTTAGTAATGTTGGTGGATTTTACAGGACACGCAGAGGTGTTGAAAAGTTAATTTTTGGTTTAACCGTGACTTTTGGAGTAATTTTTGTAATTAATTCTCTTGTAATTGTTTTTCTAAGTTAGTTTATGTCAAACGTTTTAGTTGAAGGTGGCAACCCTCTTGTAGGAACTGTAAGAACTTCCGGCTCGAAAAATTCTATTTTGAAATTAATCCCAGCTGCACTTTTATGCAACGAAGATGTTGTTTTTGATAATGTTCCCAGAATAGAAAACTTGGACGCAGACCTTGAAATTGTAAAGCTTTTGGGAGGAAAGGTTGAATGGTTAGGTACAAATAAGCTTTTGATAAATGGGTCGGGCGTCAACACTTTTGAAATCCCGTATGAACTTGGTAGCAAAAATAGAACAGCCCCTTTATACGCCGCGCCATTAGTTTTTAGATTTGGCAAGGCTGTGGTCCCGTTTCCAGGCGGTTGCAAAATTGGCCCGCGGCCTATTAACAGGTGGGTTGGTGTGTGGGAAGCGCTTGGCATAAGTGTTAAAAACGATGAAAAGTTCATTTACCTGGACGCTCAGACCTTGTCTGGAAGCAATATTAATTTCCAGAGAAATACACACATGGGAACAGATATGGCTATTCTTTTTTCCGCCTTTGCAAACGGAGAGACAATAATAAACAACGCTGCTCAAGAACCAGAAGTTGATGATTTAATAGAGTTTATAAACCTTCTTGGCGGCAAAGTAGAAAGATTGGAATCAACAAGAATAAAAGTTACAGGCAGCAAGCAATTTAACGGCGCTTCTTTTACAGTTCAGCCGGATAGGAATGAGGTTGTAACTTACGCTGTTGCTGCGCTTGTTACAAACGGAAACATGACAATAAAAGGTGTTAACCGCGCGCATTTACTTTCGTTTGTGAACGTTTTAACCAAAATGGAGGCTAAGTTTGAAATTAATGACGATGAAATGAGAATTTGGAGATCTGGAGAGGATTTGCTACCGGTTGATATAACAACAGCGCCAGCCCCAGGTTTCATGACCGACTGGCAACCCCTAATCACGCTGCTTCTCACGCAAGTTTCCGGGGAAAGCACTGTCCACGACACAATTTACTGGGATCGATTTGGCTACACAGTGGATCTAAATAGAATGGGTGCGAAAATAAATTTAACCACGCCTCAAGAATCAGGTTTGGAAGTACAAGTTAATGACGATACATATGATCTCGAAAAACTTGGGGAACCAAAAAGCGTAGCTAAAATAACCGGAAAGACTCCTTTGCACGGCACAAAACTTTATGTGCCTGATTTGCGTGCCGGTGCGACTTTAGTTATAGCCGCCCTTGCCGCCGAGGGTAAAAGTGAGATTGTAGGGTTCGAAAATGTAACCCGCGGTTACGAAGACTTTATATCCAAGCTCGCAAGCCTTGGGGCCAACATTTCAGCCGTAGAATAGTGATATACTAAAACTTAGTATGCACGCGCAGCTCCTTTATTTACTTTTAGCAGTAGTTTTAACAGGTTTACTTTATCCGCTTTGGATTAATTTCGTTTATAAATATCACATGGGTGAGGAAGTCCGCGGTAATGGACCGAAATCCCATTTGAAAAAGCTCGGAACCCCAACAATGGGTGGCCTGGTTTTTATCCTAATCGTCTCTGTGATCACACTTCTTTTTAACCGTTCCAGAACCCAAACACTTTTCCCCGTCCTTGTGGCATGTATGGCCGGGTTTTTTGGAATCATGGAAGATTTCGGAAAAATATATAAAACAACCGGTTTTAGATTTTATTTTAGAAATGTATGGTTGGGAAAGATTTTTTTGATAGCGCCTTTAAGATTTATGATTCAAGCACTGCTTACACCCTGGAGGGGATTTAAAGAATTTTGGCGAATAGTTGGAAGTTCTGACGAGTCAGGCATGAAAACTTACCAGAAGATTTTAATTCAGTCTCTAATCGGCGGTTTTGTTTCATACTGGACTTATTTTAAATTGGGATGGGATTATATTTGGTTTCCATTGTTGGGCGATGTTCACATCGGGTGGTTATATCCCGTGGTAATTTTCCTCATGTTTATAGTGGTTTTGAATTCCGTTGCCTTTACCGATGGTTTGGATGGGTTGGCAGGCGGGTTGGGATTAATAGCCTTCATTGCCCTGTGGGTTATGGCTAGCGAACTAAATTACAATGAACTTGCACTCTTTAGCGCGACCTTTGTAGGCGCCTTGTTGCCATTTTTATATTTTAACGTGAACCCCGCGCGAATTTTTATGGGCAACGTGGGCTCACACGTGTTGGGGGCAACAATTGCCGTTTTAGGTGTAGTTATGCATAGAGAGGTGGCGGTTTTGCTTGTCGCCATAGTTTTCTTGTTAGATGGTATTTCCAGCCCGTTACAACAGCTTTCGTATGCCCTGACGAAAAAGAGATTATTCAGAATGGCACCTGTACACCACCATTTTGAACTTTTAGGCTGGCATGAAACCAAGGTGACTCTGCGATTCTGGCTGGTGGGAGCTTTATTTGCCTTTTTGGGATTATTGGTAGCTCTGTTGTAAATCTATGTCTCCAAGAAAAAAAACTAGGGAAAGTTCTTATAAAGCTGGATATGGCATCAAAGATATAGACAGGTCTTTTCTGATTCTTCTGATTGCACTACTGGTTTTTGGGGTTGTTATGATATACAACGCTACCGGAGTCTATTCGCAAGGTGCTTTTGGTGGAGCGTATAGATTTGCCTTGTTGCAGGTGGGATGGCTTGGTATTGGTTTGTTAGGATTTTACTTTTTCTTCAAATTAGATTTTGATACTTTAAGAAGAATCTCCCTGTCTCTATTTGGAATTGCCCTCCTTTCATTAGTTGTATTATCTTTGGCCAACCTTTTTTCGGGCTGTGGTTCCGGTGGCCTTATTTTTGCGCCATGCGTAAATGGCGCTCATAGATGGCTTTATGTTAATCCTCCGCCCTTACCACAAATTCCATTGTTAGGTGTTTTGGGCTTTCAGCCCAGTGAGTTTGCGAAACTTGCCCTCGTCATTTATTTAGGAGTGCTTTTAGATAAATTTGTGCGCAACAAAGAAAAGCCCTTTTGGGTTTTTATTATTGTAGTGGGGCTAACATCGGTGTTGGTTTTGATGCAGCCTAACATGTCCACGGCGGCGCTCCTTTTTATAATAGGCCTTTCTATGTATTTTGTGTCGGGGGCGAGTTTAGCGCCGCTAGTAGCTCTACTGCCACCGCTGTTTCTTGCCGGGGTTGGTTTCATTCTTTCGTCCGATTACAGGCGGGCCAGACTTTTAACATTTTTAAATCCCGCAGAGTCAGGTGATTTATCTTTGGGTTATCACATAAGACAAATTCAAATTGCTTTAGGATCCGGTGGGTTGTGGGGATTAGGTTTTGGGCAATCCCGGCAAAAGTTTCAGTACTTACCTGAGGTTGCCGCGGATTCAATTTTTGCGATCATTGGCGAAGAATTTGGTTTTATTGGTACCGCGGTTTTTATTTTAATTTTTAGTTTTTTTATTTATAAAGGATTTATGCTGGCCAAAGATTCCACAACATTATTAGGCAGGCTTTTAGCAACTGGAATCACAACCTGGATCGCCGTTCAATTTTTTGTGAACGTAGCCGCAATGACCAGACTAATTCCTCTAACGGGCGTGCCGTTACCTTTGGTTTCGTACGGCGGATCCTCATTGGTTTTTAGCTTAATGGGTTTAGGTTTGCTGGCTAACATTTCCGCGCGAAATTCCTAATATGAGAGGGATGCCTAGTTGCACAGCCGCGAGGTAGGTGGGCATAATGTCCACATGAAAGTAGTAATAACCGGAGGGCATCATACAAGCGCAATCCCTGTCATTAAAGAATTTAGAAAAACCCCCGAAGTTCAAATTTTCTGGTTTGGCCATAAATATTCAATAGCAAGAGATAAAAATCCAACTTTGGAATATAGGGAAATTACCGCGCTTGGAGTTCCTTTCTACGACCTTAAAGCCGGAAAATTATATAGAACAACAAATATTATCCGTTTGTTAAAAATTCCGTTTGGGTTTTTTCAATCTCTCTATCTTTTAAAAAAGGTTAGGCCCAACGTGATTCTATCTTTTGGTGGGTATCTTGCTGCACCTGTGGTTTTTGCCGGGTGGTTTCTTGGCATACCGTCAATTACTCATGAACAAACTGTGGTAACGGGCTATGCCAATAAATTTGTGGCTAAGTTTACAAAAAAAGTTTTGGTAACCTGGGAAGAATCAAAAAAGTATTTTCCGGGCAAGAATGTTGTAACGGTTGGCCTTCCCCTAAGGAAAGAAATTTTCGAACAGGAAACTAATAAACTAAACTTGAACCCAGACCTCCCCACAATTTATATAACAGCCGGCAAGACTGGTTCGCATACCTTAAACAAAGCGGTTCTGGAGGTTTTATCCGAACTGCTGTCAGTATCGAATGTAATCCATCAGTGCGGGGACACTTCAATCTTTAATGACTACCAGAAATTGCTGAAAAAGTCAGAGGCTATAACTGCACCAGGGAAATATAATCTGAAGAGTTTTGTTATGGAAGATGAGATTGGTGAAATTTTTGCAAAAACAGATTTAGTCGTTGGGAGATCCGGGGCTCACACTATTTATGAACTTTTAGCACTGGAAAAGCCGGCCATTTTAATTCCGTTACCTGCGGTTTCACATAATGAGCAGTTCGAAAATGCAGCTTTACTTTATAAAGCAGGGCTTGCCCGGATCCTTGAACAAAAGGACTTATCGCCTAAATCTTTAGTCACAACCGTAAAACTTGCTTTGGAGAACTTAGATCAAATGAAATTAAGAGATAGAAAAATTAAAGAGAATATGATTTCAGATTCTGCGGAGCGGATTGTAAATGAAGTACTCTCAATCGTCAAAAAATAAATTTAGAAGAAAGTTTGCTAGGCTTGCCTCTTATATAACCTTATTCTTGGTTTTATTGATCATAGTTTTATCAGGTTACATTGTTTTTATCGAGAGGGGAGCATTTAGAATTCAAAGTGTGGAGGTTACCGGTACAAAAAGTTTCGTCAGCCAAGTTGATGTAGCAGAGTTGGTTAAATCGCGTGCCTTTGGACAAAATATTTTAATTTTTAATTCCGGAGCGTTAGAGACGTCTTTACTGGAGAGCTTCCAGGGAGCAAAAGAAATTTTTGTACGAAAGAGTTTTCCTTCCACCCTAAAAATTTCCGTAATAGAAAGAACTCCAGCCGTAGTTATGTATGATGAGAAAAAGGAGAATTTTTACCTGGTGGACGAGGAAGGTTATGTTTTGGGGCAAATTGAGCCTGGCACCACAAACTTTCCGGAAATTTTATATTCAGGCCAAATCGCCGTTGGATACTTTTTGGACGAAAACCTAGTTTCAGCCTACTTTGGACTTTTGCAGGCTTTGGACGTAGAAAAGATAAGCGCGTCCAGCATGAGTGTGCATTCAGATTACGTTTCCCTTTTTATTCCGGACTCCATAGAGGTTTTGGTAAGTAGGGAAAGAAATGTCTACGAAGCGGCTTCTCTGCTTTCGGCGTTACTAAAGCAACTTGCCACACAGGGCAGGGATGTTAAGAGGGTTGATTTACGGTATGATAAAGTAATAGTATCGTATAGATAAATTTTAAACAGAATGTCCAAAGAAAAAATCATAACAGCAATAGATATAGGGTCTTCGAAAATCAGCACCATCATAGCCGCGCTTACCGATAATAAAATCTCCGTAATTGGAGTTAGCGGAAATGTCCCATCACAAGGAATAAAGAAAGGCAATGTCGTAGATATAGACGATGCTGTCCAGGCAATTTCCAATAGTTTAGAACGGGCTGAAAGAATGGCAGGCGTTTCAGTCTCCTCGGCTTTTGTGACAATAAACGGTAGCCATTTGGAAACTCTAAATTCACACGGCGTGGTGGCAGTTTCTCATCAAGGCGCGGAAATAACAAATGAAGACGTAGCCAGGGTTACAGAGGCGGCACAGGCTGTTTCTTTGCCTTCCACACGGGAAATTATCCATGTGATCCCGCGGGACTTTATGGTTGATGGCCAGGACGGTATTAGAGATCCGATCGGGATGTCGGGTATAAGACTTGAGGTTGAAACTAACATCATTCACGGTTCGGCTACAGCAATGAGAAACTTGGCCAAGTGTGTTGAACAGGTGGGTGTTGAGGTTGAGGATATGGTTTACGTAGGTGTAGCGTCGGCTGAAGCAGTTTTAACTGATACGGAAAAGGATTTGGGCTGCCTGCTGGTAGATGTAGGCGGCGGAACCACTTCCGTTATCGCTTTCCACGAAGGAAGTCCGGTTTACTCCGATGTCCTTCCAATAGGAGGGAAACACATTACAAGTGACCTTGCTATTGGTCTGCGTGCCCATATGGAGGCATCCGAAAGCATAAAAATAAAACTAAGTGAGGAGAGAGAAAGCCTAAGCCCCTTGGAAAGGGATATGAACAGCGAAGATTTAGACGTTTCGGGATTTGGCTTGGATATGGAGAAGGTGCCAAAAAAACTCCTCTATGGAATTATAGATGCGCGTCTAAACGAGATTTTCAGCCTTATAGCCTTAGAAATTAAGAAAGCTGATCTACAGGGCAAGCTTCCAGCAGGGCTAATACTTACTGGAGGCGCTTCCTTAACCTCTGGAATTGAGAGAATTGCCAAATATGTCCTTAAGGCTCCCGTGAGAATAGGTTATCCAAAAGGTGTGACAGGTCTTATAGATGAGATAGAAGGTCCGGCATTCGCCGCAACAGTAGGGGAAGTAATTTATGGGTCAAGGCTTATAAGAAGCGGTTCCTTATTGTCATTTGAAGCCGGACGAGGTAAGATTGGAAACATCCTGTCCAGACTATTGGAGAAAGCAAAATCCTTCCTGCCCTAAAAAGTTTGTAATGTAGATATATAATTGGACTACTAGTTATAGTGTAGTGTTTAAATATGTTTGTAAAACCTGAAATAGAAAAATTTGCGAAAATTCGAGTAGTAGGTGTTGGTGGAGCCGGATGTAATGTCATTAACACAATGATTGATTCTCAACAAATTCAAGGAGTTGAGTTTATCGCAATTAATACAGACGCTCAGGCGCTTTCTGTAAATAAAGCCACGATTAAACTTCCAATTGGTCAGGAAATAACAAAAGGTTTAGGGGCGGGTGCTGATCCAGAAATTGGTAGAACAGCCGCGGAAGAATCTGTTCAAATTATTAAAGCAAACCTTGAAGGAAGTGACATGGTTTTCATAACCGCGGGCATGGGTGGTGGAACGGGCACAGGTGCCTCTCCTATTATTGCCCAAATTGCTCAGGATTTGGGAGCGCTTACAATTGGGGTTGTAACCAAACCTTTTCATTTTGAAGGTGCCCAAAGAATGCAAAGTGCGGAAGTAGGGATCGCGGCTCTTAGAAAAGAAGTTGACGCACTTATAACAATTCCAAACGAAAAATTATTAGAAATAGCCGATGAAAAAATGTCGGTACTTGAGGCCTTTAGAGTCTCGGACAGTGTTTTGCACCAGGGTGTTCAGGGCATTTCAGACTTGATAGTTATGCCCGGACTTATAAATGTTGACTTTGCGGATGTAAGAACAATTATGAAGAACGCAGGCTCAGCTTTAATGGGCATTGGTATTGGTACCGGAGAAAACAGAGCAGTTACGGCTGCGAAAGCGGCAATTTCCTCGCCATTGCTTGAGGTAGATATTGAAGGCGCAACCGGTATATTGTTTAACATTGTTGGTGGATTGGATATGAGCATGCAGGAAGTAGATGCTGCGGCAAAAATTATTAACGAGGCGGCAAGCCCGGAGGCCAAAATTATTTTTGGTACCACAATTGATGCCAACATGACCGATCAGATAAAAATTACAGTTATTGCTACAGGATTTGGTGCAGAGTTAGACATAAGGTCGCAATTAGGTATGCCCGAAGGTGCTAGAAGAAGAGAGGTACGGGAAATGCGAGACGTGGAAGTAAGTGTAGAAGAAGTTGAAATTGAAGTTACAGGCGGTAGCAAGGACGCTCCGCAACAGGAAGAGAAGAAAGAACGCCTTAGCGATGATGATTTTGACCCAGAAGGCGATAGAAAGTACGACATCCCTGCGTTTTTAAGAGGTAATTAGCATAATTTCACATAAAAGTTCATAAAGTATTGACTCTCGTTCAACGAATGTGTTTATATTACATAACGAGATGTTGTCCGTCCCGATATCTCTTTCTTTTTTCTGTACCAAAGTAAGTTACAAAAGTAATTTCAGCAGACGACAGATTTGTTTCTGGCAGTAGAAGCTTGTCGCCCCCTGAAATTCCCTAAATATGAAGTGGTTAGAAAAGTCCGAAAATAAACAAGTTGAAATAAGTGTTCCCGAAAAGAACAAAACTATTGAGTTAAGCGATAATTCCCGAACTATTTTAGAAAAAAGATATTTGCGAAAGAAAGAAGACGGAACTCCTGTAGAAACAATCGAGCAGATGTTTGAAAGAATAGCCAAAGCTATGGCTGAGGCAGATGAGGGATATAGGGATGTAGAACTTTCAACCACTGAATTTTATAACATGTTAACTACTAAGAAGTTTTTCCCCAATTCTCCTACCTTCACAGGAGCGGGAACTCCACTTGGTCAACTTGCCGCATGTTTCGTACTTCCAATTGACGATGAAATGGGACGTAGCGAAAATGGAATTTTCTCAACGTTAAGAAATGCCGTTCTTATTCAGCAAACTGGTGGAGGGAACGGATTTTCTTTTTCCGATTTGCGCCCGAAAGGTTCCTTTGTTTCAAAAAGTGCCGGCAAGGCAACCGGCCCGGTCGGCTTTTTAAAGGTTTATGATGCCGCTTTTGGCGAAATCGCGCAGGGCGGGGTTCGACGAGGTGCCAACATGGCTGTTTTAAGAGTTGATCATCCGGATATCCGAGACTTCATTAAATGTAAGTCTCAGGAAGGGTCTGTGGCAAATTTTAATATATCAGTGGCGATAACTGACGTATTTATGCACGCAGTTCAAAACGACACTACATACGAACTAATAAATCCAAAAACAAAAGAGGTAGCGGAAATACCTCAAGCACGCGAAATTTTTGATTTAATTGTTGAGCATGCCTATAGAAATGGTGAGCCTGGAGTTTTGTTTATAGATAAAGCAAATAGAACTAATCCCGTCCCTCACTTATATGAACTTAAAGCTACAAACCCATGTGGTGAGCAGTGGCTTGGACCTTATGAAAATTGTTGCTTAGGTTCCATAAATTTGTCCCAGCATTTAGATGAAAACGGAAAGCTTGACTGGGAGTCCTACAGAAAAACAATAGAACTTTCCACAAGGTTTTTAGATAATGTTGTAACTCAAAATAGTTACGTTGCTGAAGTCCCACGTTTAAGAGAAGCTGCGCTTGGCGCAAGAAGAATAGGCTTAGGTTTCATGGGCTTGGCTGACTTAATGTATTCGATGGGGATTAGATATGGAAGTGAGGAAGGCCAGGAATTTGCGGCCCAAGTCACAGAATTTATGAGATTTCACTCTATGAAAACATCAATTGCTTTGGCACAAGAAAAGGGCCCTTTCGCAAAGTTTGAAGGAAGTATTTATGACCCAAAGAATTTTAGGTGGGAATTTCCAAGACCCCTAGTTCCCTATAAGAGAGATTTTGGAATGCCGGCGGTAGACTGGACTGAGATAACAACTGGAATCAAAGAGCATGGAATAAGGAATGCGGCTCAAACAACGGTTGCACCAACAGGAACGATCTCCACGGTGGCAGGAGTTGAGGGTTACGGTTGCGAACCTGTATTTGCGCTTGCTTACTACCGAAACGTTTACCAAGCCGCGATGGACGAAGCAGGACTTACCTTAACTTACACAAGCCCGATGTTTGAGAAAGCTTTAGATAACCTTGGTATATCGGGTGACGAAAGGAAAGCTATTGTTGACGAAATTTTGCAGGCAGGTTCGTGCCAGAATATAAAAATTTTACCCGAGGAAATTCGAAATACCTTTGTTGTTTCGGCAGACATAACCCCAGACGAGCACCTTAGAATGCAGGCTTCGATTCAGGCTTTCATTGATAACTCAATCTCAAAAACCTGTAATTTTCCTGCTGATGCCACAAGAGAAGATGTTGCCGCGGCTTACAAAATGGGGTGGGAACTTGGCTGCAAAGGCCTAACCGTATATGTAACGGGAAGTAGAAGCGAAGTAGTTTTAGAAACCAAGGGAACAAAAGATAAAAAAACCGGAGTTGTTGTCGCTGGCAGACCAGCAATATTAGCGCGCCCTACAAAACTCACGGGGTCTACTTATAAGCTAAAAACACCTCAAGGAAACGCCTATGTAACCCTTAATCGCGACGAAGCTGGCAACCCGCTCGAAATATTTTTAAGCGTTGGAAAAGCCGGCAGCGACGTTTCAGGGCTTGCTGAAGCTCTGGGAAGGGCTTTATCCGGGTGGTTACAGGCTTCCGCTGATACACATGCCACTGTCGCTGAAATGTCTACTCAGCTGCGTGGAATTGGCGGCTCCCGGTCCGTTGGCTTTGGCCAGAATAGAATTTCGTCTATTGCCGACGCTGTTGCCAGAGTTTTGATTGAAGAGTTCAAATTAGACATAAACGCCCCCTCCATTGCTGTATCCGAACCCACCGAGCCCACGCCAAAAACCTCTGCGCATGCCGACATGTGTCCCGAGTGTGGCAACTCCTCTTTGGTGAAAGAAGAAGGTTGCGCCAAATGCTATAACTGCGGCTATAGCGTGTGTTAAAATCCCATCATGGCAATCTACACAGGTAGGGGCGATTCAGGTGACACGTCACTAATAGGAAATATAAGAGAATCAAAAGCCTCTCCGGTTTTTGATGTCCTTGGAATGCTTGACGAGTTTAATGCAACCTTAGGTCTGATTCTGGCGGAAATTAAGTTTACCACCGAAGCCCGCGACTTTCTCATAAACACTCAAAGGGATCTTTTTAAGATTGGATCCCTCATAGCCAACCCTAAATCTACCGACCAAAGTTTTGAGTGGTTGGAGGGGCGGACCACACTTATTGAGAACTATATTGATGAAATGGAAAAAAAACTTCCCGAACTTCGAAACTTTATACTTCCAGGTGGTACTGAAGGCTCGGCAAAGGTTCATCTGTCCCGCACAGTTTGCCGAAGACTTGAGAGAGATCTCGTAAACTATTTTGATAAAAATCCAATGGGGAAAAAGTTCGTTATAAAGTTTGTGAATAGACTTTCCGACTTACTCTTTACCCTTGCACGCTACCTTAATTTCACCGAAAATGTAGAAGACATTATTTGGATTGATAAAAATGAGTAAAAAAACTTTATTTCTCTTTTTGTTACTAATAGCCTTTGCGGCCTACGTTATTGGGGTCTTAGTTTCACGCGCCAAAGCAACAGATGATTTTTTCTTAAATACTGCGGAGGTAGTGTATGAGTAGGTTTAAGACCATTGAAAATAAAAGTATTCCCGTTTTGGAAGATGAGGCAAGAGATTATTGGGAAAAGAATAAGATTTTTGAAAAGTCTGTTGAATTTAGACCAAAAGACAATCAATACGTGTTTTACGATGGACCGCCCTTTATTTCTGGACTTCCTCATTATGGGCATCTTTTAGGATCAATTGCTAAAGACATAATTCCACGCTACTGGACTATGAAAGGAAAAAGGGTTGAAAGAGTGTGGGGTTGGGATGCGCACGGATTAACAATCGAAAATAAGGTTCAAAAAGAGTTAGGTATAAAAAATCGAAAAGATATTGAAGCATACGGCTTAGAAAAGTTTACCCAGGCCTGCTACGAATATACCTCAAGAATCTCATCTGAATGGAAATGGTACATAGATAGAATTGGAAGATGGGTAGATATGGAACACTCTTACAAAACTACAGACCGCACGTATATGGAAAGTGTCATGTGGACTTTTAAGCAGCTTTATGACAAAGGTTTAATTTATGAAGGGGTTAGAACGTCGCTATACTGTACAACTTGCGGCACGCCGGTTTCCAACTTTGAAATTGCGATGGACAATTCTTACCGCGATGTTGAACACCCATCCGTTACCGTTAAATTCAAAATAACTTCGAAAGGGGATTTTGAAGGAATTTACGCCCTAGCTTGGACCACAACACCGTGGACGCTTCCCTCAAACAGAGCGTTTGTTGTAGACGAAAAAGCTACTTATGTCGTTGTGGAAGCTAATGGGGAAAAGTATCT
>Ga0155176_103_pt1 | contig 42789 bp, 37 predicted proteins | sample RifCSPhighO2_01_FD_106144 | JGI IMG/M metagenome (GOLD analysis project Ga0155176, IMG submission 106144) | candidate division WWE3 bacterium RIFCSPHIGHO2_01_FULL_42_13 | reverse complement strand
TCAACCAAAAGTTAAGCAGGCCTCTGGCCGTATTGCTCACTACCATCGCAATTGCCGTCGTAGTCTACTTCCCGGCTACTCTTCTGGGTCAGTTTAGACGTGAGGTTCCAAAATCAGAAACTTACTACTGGATGCAGGAAAACATTGATCCTCTTTCAACAAAACTGGTTATAACCGAGGAGGGGCTTGATGCCATGAATAAATTAGGGGCCGTTACTCTCATTCAGTACCCTGTGTACACTTCTGAAGGTGCACAGTTTTTTGCCCCACCCGATCCGAAACTTTTTGATTACGTGGTAATTTCTTCACGACCAATGGAAAACTTCAAAAGACCGGAAGTTAAAAAAGAATTTCCGTTCTATGTTGAGAAATTGGAGAACTTCGAAAACATGCTTCTTGATCCAGAAAATTTTAAACTGATAAAATCTTTTACTCTGCCAAAACCTAACCTCATTCCGCTTTCCGATGTTTTTATCTATGAAAATGTTACAAAGTAAGAACTACAGGTAATCTCTAAGTCTTTTGCTTCTCGATGGATGTCTTAACTTCCTCAGGGCTTTTGCCTCAATTTGTCTAATTCTTTCTCTTGTAACACCAAACTCCCGGCCAACCTCTTCTAAAGTTCTGCTTCTCCCGTCGCGCAAACCAAATCTTAGCTCCAAAACCCTACGTTCTCTATCATTCAAAGTATCTAAAACCCCTTCAAGCTGCCCCCGTAGAAGTTCATGGCTTGCCATATCAAAGGGGGACATGGTAGTTCTGTCTTCAATAAAGTCTTTCAACCTACTATCCTCTTCTTTTCCAACCGGCGTCTCAATCGAAGTTGTATCCTGCATAATTTTTACAATTTCCTGTGCCTTTTCCACTTCAATTTCCATAACTTTAGCGACTTCTTTTGGCTTTGCCGGGCGCTCCAACTTTTGCTCCAAGTCTCGAGCAATCTTTTTATACTTATTAATTGTTTCGATCATGTGAACCGGAATTCGTATTACTCTTGCTTGATCGGCAATAGCACGGGTTATAGCCTGCCTGATCCACCAGGTTGCATAAGTTGAGAATTTAAAACCCCGTCTCCAGTCAAACTTTTCAACTGCCCTCATTAAACCTATGTTTCCTTCTTGGATTAAATCCAAAAACGACAAGCCCCTACCCATATACTTTTTCGCGATAGATACAACTAATCTTAGGTTCGCCTGCGTAAGGCGCTGTGTAGCCAACTCACATTCCTTCAAAGTTACTTCCTTGGAAAACTTATCAATTTCTCTGATCATCGCGGTGTTCCAATCACTTACTTTTTTCAAATCCCTGACCGTTGGCTTTCTACCAAGCTCTTTTCTCTGCTCATCCCGAAACTCTTTGATTCTTAAAACTTCAACTCTTTTGGCAAGCATTACTTCTTCTTCCTTTGTCAGAAGATCAACTTTTCCAATTTCCCGCAGATACATTCTTACAGGATCCGCGGAAAGGCTTTTATCAAGTTTTACTTTGGATAAGTCTAAATCAGATTCAGTTTTTATCTTTTCAGCTTCTTTTTCTGATTCGACGTCGTAAACATCTACACCAACTTCCAACAACTTCTCGTAAAGGGAATCGAGTTCTTCAAGATTATTTTCAGCGTCCGGATAAAATTCTAAGATTTCTTTTTGGGTAAGATAGCCTCTTCTTTTACCCTTAGTTATTAGTTTCTTTAGTTTTGGGTCTATTTTTTCTTGAGTATTCTTTTTTATCCGCGGCAATCTTGGTGCTTTTACGGTTTTTACAACTTTTGCGACTTTCTTTGCTTTTTTAACTGGTTTTTGTGATTTTTTTTTGCTTTTCTTTGCCATATGCTCCTTACTTTACTTGCCTGTCAATTGTATCAAATTAATTTCCCTGAAAGTTCCCCAAATTGCTCAGATAAATCCTTCAAAAGCGCCTTGTCTTTCGCAAGCTCGGCTTGCTTTATCTGCTCACCAAGGCCTTTAAGCTCACGCCTTGCCGTTCTTTTCTTAACCGAGTTATATATACCCTCAAGTTCCCGGTTAAAATGAACTTCGTTTTCGTTAAGTTCGCCAAGATCCCAAAGGTATAGTTCATTTACCAATCCATTTAGCTCTTCATCAAACTTTTTGGTAAAAGACTGAATATCAAACTTGCGCTTTCTACCCGTAAGATAAGCTTTAAGCTGTGTAAAAATTTCTTGAAGCTTAACGTCAACAAAATCTTTCTGCCCAAGTTTATACAGCACAGTCTGCGAACTTTCAATTGGCGCTTTAAGAAGCAATGCCAAAATATACTCCTCCGGAGACTTTTTTGAAAGCCCAAGCTTTTGCTCCACCCCCTTATTATCCTTTTCGCTCTTTTCCCTAATTGAGACGTATTCCCGTGCCTCCTCTGAAGCCGTACCGGTCAGCAAGCTTGCCACGACAGTCTCGGTAATATCCAGTTTATCCGAAATCTGTTTAATGTAGTGATCCCGCAAAACCGGGTCTGAAATCTGGCTAAAGATGGGGACAAGTTCGGCCATAGCTTTCTTTTTGCCGATAGGGCTTTGCACATTATGGCGCCTTAAAGCCGAAACTAAAAAGAAATCAAAAGCAGGAATTCCTTCCTCTAAAAATGACTTCACTTTTTTGGGCGCGCTTTGAATAAACTCATCCAAATCTTTATATTCTTCCGGAATCATTGCGATCTTAATGTTAAACCCTTGCTTTTCGGCAAGTTCTATTGCGCGATGCAGTGCGTTAAGTCCCGCTGTATCTGAATCAAAGGCAAAGGTAATGTCGGTAGTGTAACGGGAAAGAAGTTTAAGCTGCCCAACCGTAAGGGAGGTTCCAGAAGTTGCTATAACATTTTCAATTCCAGCTTGATGGGCGCTAATTACATCCATTTGTCCTTCCACAAAAACTGCCCCTTCTTTTTTAAGCGCAACTTTAGCCCTGTCTAATCCAAATAAATATGAGCTTTTATGAAAAACTAAAGTTTCAGGTGTGTTTAGGTACTTTGGCTCCCCGTCATCTAAAACCCTCGCGGTGAAACCAACAACATTACCTCCAATATCCGTTAAGGGAAACGTAATTCTTTTTCTAAATTTATCAATAAAGCCTCCGGACCTGCCCTGAACAATAAGACCCGCAGCTAAAACATCTTCTGCTGTGTGTTTCTTGCCTTTCAAGAAGTTCGACAAGCTATCCCATGAATCGGGAGCGTAACCAAGATTAAAATCCTTTATTGTTTCGTCACTTAGCTTGCGTTTGTCCTTCAAATACTTCAAAGCCTGCTTGCCAACTTTATGCTTGGTTAGTAAATAGTTATAAAAGCGACCTGATAAATCGTTCAAAGTATAAATTTTCTTTTTCTGGCTTTTGTCGGGGTCGTATGATTTCTTGGGTAATTTCACACCGGTTTTCTCGGCAAGGTTTTCTAAAGCCTGAGGAAATTCCAAGCCTTCAATTTTTTGATAAAAGCTAAAAACATCGCCACCTTCACCACATCCAAAGCACTTAAAAATCTGCAACTCGGGGGAAACCATAAAAGAGGGGGTTTTTTCGCTATGAAACGGGCACAAACCTCTGTAATTCCTACCAGCTTTCTTAAGATCAACATACTCACCAACCAAATCCACAACATCTATTTTTTGCTTGATTTCATCTATAGGAGTCATTTATGACTGTATAGCACGAAGAAATACCAAAAGCAAAGCTATGTTAATATAATTTGATGGGGCATTTCGAAACTGAAATTATGGAAGAGGCCCGCTTAATAGCACAGAAGGATCTTCGCTCATGTTATAAAGAAAATGGTATCGTGGCAGGAAATCACCACTTTACAGACTATTGGGCACGAGACGGATACTTTGCTGCCTTTGGCTCTTTGGCACTAGGGGACAAGGAAATAGCACAAAAAATGGTTGGTATGTTTCTAAATTTCCAAAAAAACAGCGGTCTCATACCCTACCGAATCATGCGTGGGCCCGTAACACTCGGGAAATACTTTGGCCACCCAAAATTCTACAAAACTCCAAAGCCAACCTACCGATTACGAGACTTCGGCCCCGAAGTGCTAGACGGAACAACTCTAACTCTCCTATTTTTAGCCCTCCTTGGCCAAAGCGGGTGGGAAAAAGCAAAAAATCACCTGACACAAGTTGAAAAGGCTTTAAATTACCTAACCCTGAAGGAGAAACATGGCCTACTTTGGGATGGTTTTATGTGCGAGTGGAACGACGTGGCCTACAAGTTGGGAAATCTTCTATATTCAAATGTCATCTACTGGAAAATGTATGTGGAACTTACGAATTACTATAGAAGTATCAAAAACGTCAGGTGGAAAGAGTTTGAAAAGAAACAGTCGGACATTGCCGTGGCATTAAGAAAACGTTTATGGAATGGTAAATTCTTTTCAGACTGGCACGATTACAAAAGACAAGATTATATGTATCCGTTTGGTAACTTGTTCGCAATTGCTTGGGGACTGACCACTAATAGCGAGAGCAATTCAATCATCAACGAGGTTAAAAAATATAGAATGCTGTTTACGATCGAAACAAACGCACCAAAGTACCCATGGTGGCGAATCGGCATGCTCGCTCACTTAACGGGAATGTCGGGGTATCAGAACATGAGCCTTTTATGGCTACAGCCAGCTACAGCTTATCTTGAGGCGTTAAAGGCTGTTGGTAATAGCGATGAGTTTGATATCTTTGCAAGCCGGATAGCACAAAAGGTAGTTGAGGACGGGATTATACATGAATGTTACGAAAGGGACGGCAGGCCTATGCAAGGAGCTCTATACACAGCCGAAAAACCCTTTGCTTGGTCTTCGGGTCTTTTGGTAAAAGCACTAAACACGTAATTGGCGGAGGGAGGGGGATTCGAACCCCCGTGCCCCTTGCGGAGCGCATCGCTTTCCAAGCGAGCCGATTAGACCACTTTCGCATCCCTCCAAGATACGCGTCAAGACAGGCAAATTCTAACACAAAGTGGTATCATAACCGCATGAAAATCGTAATATTTGCCGGCGGTTCTGGTACTCGATTTTGGCCCCTTTCACGAAAAATCATTCCGAAGCAATTCAAAAGAATCTTTGATGGAAAGTCCACGCTTCAACTTGCCGTAGAAAGAGTCGAAAAAACCTTTGGTATAGAAAATATTTACATCAGCACCAACGAAAAGTACACTTCGCTTGTTAAAGATCAGATTCCGCAAATTCCCACCGCAAACATTGTTGGCGAACCTGAAAGGCGCGATGTAGCCGCAGCAATTGGCTATAACCTAATTCGCCTGCAAAAACTTGGGTACTCTGGTTCTGTTGCAATACTTTGGTCAGACCATTTAATGAAAAATCCTAAAAACTTCGTCTCTGTCTTAAAAAGCGGCGAAAAGTTAATTAAAGAAAACCCAAAACAGTTAGTGTTTGTAGGTGAAAAACCAAGATATGCAGAAAATAACCTGGGGTGGATTCATATAGGTAAACAAATTTCCCAAGATCTATATAAATATGTGGAGTGGTATTACAAACCACCTCTCGAAAAGTGTAAAAAGATGTTTAAGTCGGGTGAGTGGGTTTGGAATCCTGGTTACTGGATTGTTGATTTGGACTTTGTTGTGGGACTTTACAAAAAACATATGCCTGGAATGTATAAGAAACTTATGCAAATACAAAAAGCGGTTGGGACCACAGAAGAAGCCCATGTCTTAAGAAAAATTTATCCAACACTTGAGCCAATTCATTTTGATAACGCCATTGTAGAAAAAGTTCCGGCCGAGCAGGCTGTTGTCTTGGTTGCAAACATGGGCTGGTCCGACCCCGGAAGCCTGTACGCGTTAAAAGAAGCGTTGGTCGGCAACGGAGGGAAAAATTTTAATAGCGGCATGGTCTACGATTTAAATACAACAGATTCGCTCCTAATAAACGAAGAGAAGAATAAAGTTTTGGCAACAATTGGACTGAAAAATATGGTTGTGGTGAACACGGAAGACGCGCTTATTGTTGTTCACAAAGACAATGTACTTGAAATAAGCGATCTTATTAAAAAACTTGAAGAGGACGATGAACTAAAAAAGTTCGTTTAACCGTTTAGATTAACCCTTTTTAATAACCTTGCCCAAATGGGTCAAAACGCAGGCCATCAAATACCAAAAAACTAAATCAACGGCTAGATAAATCCAAAAAAACGTAGCGAAATTAGTTCCTCGAAAAAAGAATGGGAGCGGAAGGCCTGTTAAATGCGCGTTTAATATTAAGTATCTATAAATTAATGGTGAGATAACTGCGGTAAAAACAAAAAGCGCCGTTGCCAAAAGAAGTTTAGAACGTGTTGGGGCTAAAAACTGTTCGTGTTTCTTGTGAAGCTTGGGAAACCGCATCTTATAAACCCCTATTTAATATTCGCGTAGTCAACACCTTCCCACGTTAAAATTCCACTAGTTTCATTGTAACTAGCTGTTATAGAACGGATTGGAGTCATTTCGCCGCCATAACTAATTTGAGCTTGTATAACACCGTTATCGCAGGTATAAGTCCCGTTTTCACCATAATCGGAATGTATCCAGCTAAAGGTTCCGTTCTCAAAAGTTAAACTCCAAAATCCCATGTTTACATTGCCACCCGGACCCTCTCCAAGTTCCTGTAAACCAACTGAGGTGAAGCTTGAAACGTTGTCGAGACCGCAATTGTCTGCTTCTTCATTCCAAAGCGTCCTCTCAACAACAAGGCTGGCGTAAGTTTCGTAATCACTTTCTACCACCGTAACCTCAAACCCAAAGGCCTGAACAAGATCCATGCCCCTCTCAACCTCCCCGTTAAAGCGATATTCAAACTCAATGCCTTGGCCGGACCAGAAACACTCGGCTCCAGAGGGACAGCCGGAATTTGCAAACCCAACAATCGTAACTTCCAAACCAGTATTTCCTATCTTGGCGGTCTGGCCTTTTTCAAGGGTAAAGTTAGATCCTAGGGGAACTGTTATAGAGTTAAAATTTATAGGGGGTCCGAGAGGGTCCTCCTTCAGAGTTAGAAGATACCCAACCGTGCCGACCGCGCCAATAAAAAGAACAACCAAAGCAATGATTATTACGTTGGCAAACCCTTTTGTATTCATGTGTTGATTATAGTGGGAATTGCGAATAGATGTAAATCTTGGCTTAAATTCCATACTGCTATTTTACTGCCTAAGCAACTAATCTTCCGTGAATAAACGAGTATTCAACTAGCTTCTCAGCTCCGGAAAACTCAGAGGCAGCCATTATTTCCAAGGCCTTGTCTTCGAAGGGCTTGAAACTTTCGGGTAATATGTTTATCAGCCTTTTTGCATATAAATCTTCACTGAACGAATCATGCTTTAAGTGGCCAAGTCGAAGTAAATACCAAGCCGCGATAAATAAGGAACACGGATATTTCTTAGACTTTATATAATCCACTAACTGTTCTTTTATCTTGTTGTCTCGAAGTTTGCTGATTACTTCGTCGCATAGAGGTATGAGTTGCGATTCTCTAAGTACTAAATCCGGCTTAAACCCTTTTCCAGTCCACCAAGCGATTAGAGCGCCATAGTCGAAGGTGGGGTCTGGGAAAGAATAATCGTCAATGAGTATTAACAAAGTGGCCGATAAATTCTTGCTATCCAATTCTTTTTGTAAATTCCCTAAAATCTCAAGCGAAAGCTTTTCTTCGTCTCCGATTTTATTATTTGTATAAATGTGGGCGTATTCGATTGAAACATCTTTCTTTTGATTTGTACGTGCCGGCATATAGTATTACTTAATTCAATTCGCCCATTATCTTGTCGTCTATCTCAATCTCTCCTTTTTGTTCATTTTCTTTCCTAATCCTAAAAGATTTTTCTCCCGGAACCAAAATCTCATCAAAACCTTTTTGCTTTCTTGAGTTTTTAACGATGTTTATTAATTCCGAGCATTTCTTTTTAAACTCCTCCGTACCAACCAATTGGTTTGGATCAATAGCGATAAAAAGGTTGCTCCAGTCACCACTACCGTCTGGAGTTGCAAATGTTCCACCAACCAAAGGCCCTGTTAGTATTTCGACCATGAAAGACAAGCCCGAGCTTTTATAGTCTTTCGCAAAAGGTAGTATGGCGCCTCCCTTCATCGCCTTTTCTGGATCAGTTGTTAGATTCCCATCACTATCAATCGCAAGTCCTTCAGGTAGTTTTTCGCCTAAAGACTTGGCTCTCACTAATCCGTACCAAGTGATTGCCGATGTGGCGAAATCAAAGATTAAAGGCTCGTCCATTGTAGGAAAGCCAAAAGCTATTGGGTTGGTGCCAAACAAAGGCTCTATCCCTCCATATGGCGAAACGCCGCCCGGTGATCCAGCAAACACTAAACCAATTTGGTCATTCATTGCCATTTTGTTTGCGTAAAAACCAATCGCTCCAGAAGATGCAAAGGTATTGTTTGTGCCAACAATTGCTAAACCATTTTCCTTACATTTCTTTATAACTATCTCTGTCGCCATCTGGCATACCAGAGGTGCTGCATTTCCACCACCATCAATTAGAGCTGATAATTTAGTTTCTTTTACTATTTTCGGCGCATGTTTTGGCTTAACATTTTGCATTGGCTCGCTACCAATGAGTTTCATTACTCCTTGGGTATTTTTGCCCGAGAGCTCCGCGTACATTAGAACTTCGGCCATCTGCTCTGCCTGTTCAACAGTGTAATAGGAAGATACAAACTTGGTGGCCAGCAATTTTTTTAAATCGGGGATTTTGACCTTCATTTTATGACTTTTTAGCCGCGACAACAGCTATCTCAATACTTGCTCCAAGGGGGAGCTCCTTAACACAAACGGCTGTTCGAGCTGGGTAGGGTGCTGAGAAATAAGTTCCATAAACTTCATTTAGAGCAGGGTAGTCAGACATATCTGTAAGGTAAATTGTGGTGTTTACCACATCGGATAGCTCTAGCCCAGCTTCAGACAGAATTTTCTCAACGTTCTTCATACACTGATGAACTTTCTCTTCAGTTGTTTCTCCAACTAACTCTAATTTTTCATTTATATGAATTTGCCCTGCAGCAAAAACCAAACCGTCAGCTTCTCTAAATCTTGAAAATGGAACTGCCATATTACTTTCTATTGTAACAAAATCTGTTGGCGGAGGGGGTGGGATTCGAACCCACGTACCCTTGCGAGCGCATAGTTTTCGAGACTAGCCAGATAGACCACTCCTGCACCCCTCCAAAACTACCTAATTATAATATATGTATAAATATAGAAATTATCTTTTGGTAACTAAAGGTTAGTTTAAAGACCAACTGCGGTAAATCGAGGGGCCGGCTCTTCCTGACCCGGCTTAACTTCCTGCATCTCAGGCAATCGCCCCAAAGCAACTCCACGCAAAACTTCTCTGCCGGATAGTACTTTCCCATCCTCAGTGAGCTGAACTACAGCTGTATCATACCCCTCTCTAGTACCATCATCTCTTACATAGCGCTCGTATGAGGCTGTGCAGTTTCCCCGCACATCTCTATTTTCTGGATCGCTTGCATGGGTCATGATCATCTCTGACGAAAAGTGTGCACTTCTAGGCATTTTATCTACCAAATCAAATAATTCAGGGTGTGATGGTAACCGAAAATCGTGTATAAAACCAGCTACCCCACTAGCCCGCTGTCTCAACAAATCCGCACGAGCATCGTAAGTAAGCTCGATTCTACGCATAGGATTATCCATGGGGTTTGCCTGCTCAAAAATTACCTCGGTGCTACCGTCGGCATAAGCCGTAACTACTCTTTTACCCCAAGTGTGTTGCTCATATGTTGTAACGGACTTTCTCTTGTCTCCACTACTCTCAGAGATATATGGATCCGTTTCAGAATAACCTTCTCTGTCATTCAAGTTTTCGGAGAGATCCGCAAGAAGCTCTTTACCTAAAACACCCTCAAATCTATCGAGCACCTCAAAAACTGCACCTCGTACCTTTTCGGGCTGAACCTCTGCTAATTTGGACTCTGTTGAGTCTGAGCGCTCTACTTTTATCTCACCGGAAACCTCGGCAACACCTTCTCCTGGTTTTTCTACTAAAGATTCTGAAGAATTTGCGACAGTCATAACATTACGATAACATCAACCTATTATCGGCACAAGTTTGGTATTATAGCCTAGCATGTCGGCCTTTACAGACAAAGTTATTGAAATAACAAACCTAATTCCAAAAGGAAAAGTCGTAAGTTACGGCCAAGTTGCCTTAATGGCGGGAGTTCCACGGGGCGCAAGGCAAGTAGGTTGGATCTTGCATCAATTTGGTGATGAAACTCCTTGGTGGCGGGTAATAAATAACGCGGGAAGAATTAGCACAAAATGTTTGGAGCACGACGCGAACATGCAAAAAGAATTTCTGGAAAAAGAAGGGGTGCAGGTTACGAAAAGGCTTAACATTGATATAGAAAATTATCGCTGGAGACCTTCGCACGAAATTTTGGGCAAACTTGCCCTAGACGACCAATATGTTTTCGAAATTCAGGAAAAGTTTAGCTTATCTTAAGGTTTTAGAAAAAAAGGACTTCTTCGCTATCATCTGAGCTATCCAAACAAGACTGCAGCTCCTCTGTCATTGTCCAACCGCACTCACCACCCGTCTGTCTTTCACAAGAGGCGGATTTGTAGCAGGCATATGACTCGCTATATTCACAGGTTGTAACAATATTGGAAGCTTCGTTCTCATCTACACATAACTGACCGCTACAGCCACCAGGAACGCAACCACCTGCAGTTGGTGTACCGTTAGACGTACCATTAGTTCGGTTTAAATCGGAAGAAACAAGCATGACAGACAAAAAGCTGGCGACAAGCACAAACACAAGAATGAGAGTAGTGTTTTTGAAGTGTAGTTTCATAATCTAATAAGTAAATTCTACCACATTGGCACACGATGCAAGCAGTTTATGGTGGACCGTGTGGGAATCGAACCCACGACCTCTACAATGCGAATGTAGCGCTCTACCAACTGAGCTAACGGCCCCTATACGTTCTTACGCGCCTGATTATAAACCAAAATAATTCATCTTGCCCGGGTGGGTGTGGCCAAGCTCTTTTCGCTTTTGCAGATACTTAACGTGCTTTTTCTTTTCTTTATCAAAATGCTCCACATTAAACCCAAACTCTTCTACCATTTCGGAAATAACCCGCCCACCAATAAAATGGGGCAAAATTACATAATCCGCTCCTGCTTCATAAAGCTTTAGAGCATCGTCGATACTGTACGAAACCATAACAACAATTACGTCCGGATTGTGTTTTATAACGCCCAAAAGAAACATACTTGCTTCAAAATCAGGAATTGTCGAAATAATAAGTTTTGCTTCAACAACATTTGCTTCTTCCAGAAATTCAATATCTTCAACATCTCCATATCTGCAATTCAAACCCTCATCGGTTAACTGCTTTATAAGTTTGGGGTCATAGTCCACACACAAAAACCCCTGACCCAAGTTTTTAAACGCCTCCACAAAATCATACCCAACTCTGCTACAGCCAAACAAAATTACATCGTATGAACCCAAAATATCAAATTCTTTTCTTGTACTTTTTCTTTCGAATAGTCCAATAAAATCTTTTATACCTGAATAAATCCTGTCAGCATAAATTATCATGTAGGAGGCCCCCGCAATTGTTAAAAGGCTAACTAGAGTTACTAGAGACAAAATAACGTTGTCTACGTGTCCTATTTCCAGACCCAGCAAAATTAAAATTAGAGAAAACTCACTAATTTGCGCAACCGTAAGGCCGGCCATAAAACTTGTCCGTTTGTTATATCCCAAAAGTTCCATGAGGATTAAGACAATCAATGGATTTCCTACCAACACAAACAGCGAAAATGTTAAAACTTGCGGAAGCAGGGACAAAATATCGGAAACCATAAGCCTTGCCCCCAGTAAAACAAAAAACATGATCAAAAAGAAATCCCGCAAAGACCTAAGTTTTGAACCAATTTCCCGGCTGTATGGGCTTGCCGAAAGGGCAATTCCAGCCAGCAGCGCTCCGATTTCAAGTGAAAAGCCAATGTAGTTAAACAAGATCGCAAGTCCCAACCCCCAACCAATAGAAAACAAAAATAAAAGTTCTCCGGAAGTTGCGAGAAAGTTGCCTAATTTTGGAAGAAGTTTGGCGCTTACAAAAATGAGAACCGCGAGCAAAAGCAAACCCTTAAGAAAAACGAACCCCAACGAATCAAAAGCGCCCGGAGACTTCGCAAAAGTGGAAATTGCCAAAAAGATTATCGTGGCTACCAAATCCTGAACCAGCAAAAAGCCAATAGAAATTCTTCCGTAAAGTTTTTCCGTGTCGCCCCTGTCGGTAAGAAGTTTAAGAATAATTATGGTGCTACTAAAAGTTAAGGCAACGGCAATGTATAAAGCAGGTACTATTTCGTAACCAAAGAGTGTAGCGATCAGAAAACCAAAAGTTGTTGTAAGGGTTATTTGCCCAAGCCCTGTAATTAAAGATACTTTACCTACATCACGAATAATTTTAGGGCTAAGCCCAAGACCTACAATAAATAATAATATGGCAATACCAAGCTTAGAAAAAGCCTCAACAGTTTCAAATGATCGAAGAAGATTAAAAACAGTAGGGCCAACAAGAATTCCGGTAATAATGTAGCCAAGAATGAGGGGCTGTTTGAGAATCCGCATTAAAACGGAAAGGGCCGTCGCAATAAGAAGTATTACACTAATTTCAACAAATAAACTTTCCATAGGCAGATGTGTTGATTTTAGCAGGAATAGTAGTGGTGGGGTTACTTAGTCTTATTGAGCCAAGTCTTTTGTGTAGAAGATGCTAACTACTTTAACTATTATCCACGAAAAGAAAACATAAAATAGAATTGCAACAAGTGCCGTCCAGTCAAAAACCGCTCCTGCAGCCTGACCTGTTGGAAATATGAACCTAAAGGGCGCCATAAGCATATCTGTGAAGGCATAGATGAAGTTTACGATGGGACTTGCCGGATTTGCACCAAATAACCTAAACGCGAATCTAATTGCGATTAAACCTTCAATTATTCCAAATATCAAATAAACGATTTGAAAGTGCGCAGCGTATTCTGCGGTCTTTTTGGTGGTGGGACTTGACTCTCCTGATCCTGTACTGTCCGTACTGGTGGTTATTACTTCTTTTTCAATAATTTGATCGGCCATTGAATGAAGTATATGCCTGTGGGGGAGTGGATGCAACTGAACTACATAACAAACATGGTATAATGCCCACGCGATGGGGTGGGTAGGGTTTATTTCTCCAAACGAGCGCTTGGCCCTTTAAGCTAGTTTAAAGGGAAACGAGGAGGAAGGTCCCTAATTTTAGGGAAATCGGACTTTTAGCACTTGCTAAAAAGTATCAGCGGAAACCTTCAGGTTGTAACTGTCAACCTAAAAGATTCTTTTAAAACCTTTGAGTAATCAAAAGACTAAAGATTAATCTACACAGCCAATCCTATTTATAACCCCGTGTAAAAAATAAATATGTGTGGAATATTTGCCTATATAGGATCTAATAGTAACGCTCCTAATCTTGTTCTGTCTGGATTAAAAAGACTTGAATACCGGGGATACGATAGTTGGGGGATTGCCGGACAAGCAAACAACAAAATATTTGTTCAAAAGAGAGCAGGAAAAATCAGTGATGCAAAATTATTTCTCCCCGCCTGCAATACAGCTGTCGGGCATACAAGGTGGGCGACTCACGGAAAGGTCTCCAATATTAATGCCCATCCTCACTTCTCGACAGACAAAAGCTTTGTCGTGGTTCATAACGGTATTGTAGAAAACTACCTCCCGCTTAAGAAGTCTCTTATAAATAAAGGTTTTAAATTTGTATCAGAAACTGACACAGAAGTTATAGTTAGGCTTGTGGAAAGCTATCGTAGAAATTCCAACGCTTTGTTGGACGCAGCAAAAAAGGCTTTTTTAAAATTGTCTGGTAGAAACACTATAATTCTTTTAGCTAAAAACGGTGATGTTATTGCAATCAGAAACGGCTCTCCTCTTGTTGTAGGAATAAATAAATCAAGCAACGAGGTGTTCTTCTCATCCGATACTCTTTCGTTTGCAGACAAGGTAGAGCTTTGCGCTGTTGTACAAAATGGAGAAATTCTAAGCTATCAAAACGGTAGCAAGATAGTGGCCTTTAATATACTTACCGGAAGAGAAGCCTCTCTCGAGTGGTTGCCTTTAAATTTTGCAGGTGCCGACGTTGGACTTGAAGGATTCCCACACTACATGATTAAGGAAATAAAAGAAATACCTTTTGTGGTTAAACAAATTACAAAAATCAATAAAAAGGATTATCTTTACCTTGCTAAGCAGATAAAAAAGGCCCAGACTGTTTACACTGTCGGATCCGGAACGACGGGGATCGCGGCTGCACAAATAGCATTTTACCTAAGAGCTTTTGCAAACATAAATGCCATTAGCTTAGTTGGTGCCGACGCAAACGAATATCTTCCCTTAATTACTCAAAAAGACTTAGTTATTGTACCGTCCCAAAGCGGAGAGACAGCCGATGTCTTAGAGTTCTTAGAGAAAGTTAAAAAAAGTAAAGTAAAAATAGCTTCCCTTGTAAACATGCCCGGTTCAATGATAACTAGACTTTCCGATTTTAAATTTATGAACGATGCTGGACCGGAAATCTGCGTAATGTCCACAAAAGTTTTTGTGTCCCAGATTTCTTGGGGATACCTAGTTGCAAAAACTGTATCTGGAAAGTATTCCGAGGGCATGAAAAATTTAAATACACTTTCCCAAGTATCTGGAAAGTACCTTTCCAACAAAAAAATCTCCGCTACAATAAGATCCCTAGCAAAGGTGGTTTCCAAGAAGGCCGATATCTTCCTGCTTGGAAAAGCCGACAATTTTCAGATAGCTAAAGAGGCAATGGTAAAGATCATTGAGGGCTCATACATTCATGCGCATGCGATCCCATCTGGAGATCTTAAACACTATGCCATTACCTTAATGGAGAAAGGGATGCTTGTGATAGCTATAGTTCCGCAAGACTCCCTCAAATCTGACGTTCTTAATGCTGTTGACGAAGTGAGGGCAAGGGGAGCCTGTACAGTAGGGGTGTCCACACAATCCTATGAAGGTTTCGATCACTTCCTGCCGGTTCCAGATTGTGGAGAAGTTAACTCAATTATAAATATAGTCCCGTTTCAACTTTTGGCTTATTACACTGCTGTAAAACTAGGAAATAATGTAGACAGGCCTAGAAACATAGCCAAAAGCGTAACTGTAAAATGAGGGGAGTGGGGTGGCGTGCCTGAAGGGACTCGAACCCCCGACCCCCACGTCCGCAACGTGGTACTCTATCCACTGAGCTACAGGCACACGCTAAACCATGCCGATTATGGCGACTGGATATACCTTTTGCAAGTTTGGAGACACCGAATTAGTTTTAAAACTGTACTGCCGGAAAATCTAAAATAAAGGCAGCCAGGGTAATTACAAAGATGGCCAAAACTACAACAATTTTCCAAAAAGCAATATAACCATTTTTCGCGATAAAGTCTCTGCTTGCGAAAAAAATGAGCGAGAAAACAAAACCCCAAACCACAAACAACTGCCAGGCTACCAGCTCTTCCTTATAAAAAACTCTTGGCAAGAGACTTAAAAGATTGTGGAAACCTGGAATTAAGGTTAGAAAACCGCCAACAAAAAAACTAAAAAGAAAATAAGCCATGAAACTACTTATCTATAGAAATCCTGCTAGCCGCAAAATCGTAGACTTTGTCAAAAAAAGTCTTTGGCTCCTCGGGAAGCATTGAAACATACTGACCCACAATATCTTTGACTTTCTCTCTGTCGCCAGAACTTAGCAGTAGATAAAGCCTTCCGGGAACTCTGTTGGTCAGGTTGAGACAAAGTACATCAACACCCTTGTCCTCAGCTAAGTAAAAGTTTGAAAACTCGCCCCAACTATAAAACTCTCCAGAATAGCTGACCCCATGGTTTGTGAGATCGTGATGAACAGCCTCCGCCGGAGTCGCCGAGAGCACTTGTCTAAGAAAAATGATACTTGCAACTACAGCTATAAGTAAAAACTCTCCCATCGCAACAAGCAGAAATGCTACAACAACACCAATTATTAAAAGTGTGCGGCTAAGCTTTGGGTTGCCACGATCTGAATAACCAACTCGGCTGACTGTGTCCCATGAAAATAAAATCCTACGCTCGCCCTCACTTTCCGGTGTGGCTGAGGGCTTGACCGGAAGAATAGGCTCTTTCTCTTTGGTATTTGTTACTCCTAGAAAATCTGTTATATCAGTGAACCTTGTGGCCATTGTAAAAATGATAGCACAATTTTTATGGCGGAGGGTGTGGGATTCGAACCCACGCGCCGCTTGCGCAGCACAGGTTAGCAACCTGCTGCCTTAAACCACTCGGCCAACCCTCCAGATCCACCGAATTATATCACCATAATGGCAAAATAAACCTACAGCACACGCGAAAGCGTAAAGCACCTCACCTCCCTTGCTCCCGCCCCGTATAGCACACCCGAGGCTTCAAGTAGTGTTGAGCCTGTCGTACAAATATCGTCAACCAACAAGAAGTTGCGGCCCCTCACCGCACCGACGCTTATCGCAAGCGGGTTAACAGCAAAGGCCCCTTTCATGTTTGCCAGCCTTTCTTTTCGACCAAACTCCGCTTGAGCAACTGTATCCTTCTTTCTAATTAAAATAGAACCTACTACCTTCAAGCCCAAATTTCTAGAAATTTCATCGCAAATAAATCTTGCCTGATTAAACCCGCGCTTTTTAAGCTTTTCACGGCCTAGGGGAATGGGAACGAGAATAAAGTCCGAAAGATAGTAGCCGACATCTAGGGCATACTTAACAGCGTAAAAACTTAGATCTTTGAGCGAACCGTATTCGAGGGGAGGGTATTTTGACTTCATGATGCACTTGCGAACTTTCTCACCGTATTCGAAGCAAGAAAAAAGCTCGGTCGGAGTAGCCTGCTGATTGCCTGAACCCAGACACTGAGCATGGGTCTTACCACTAACGGCAGGTTTCTGGCACACTACACAAACTGGCTCGTTTATCGCCTTGCATTCATAGGCACATTTGTAGCAAACCATGTCTCCAGTACGGCCACAAAAAATGCAAAACGAGGGAAAAACTGTCTTTATTAAGTTCTCCATAGGTTATCCACAACTGCGCCTGTATTGTTGCTGCAGCCTCCGGGAACCTCAGTACCCATAGTTATTCTTTTGCACGCCCTGTAGTTATAATAGCTGGCCTTTGGGAAATTTAAATACAGAAAACTCTAGTTAAAAGAGAAAATTGGTACAATTGCTAAAGTAATGAGCACTAAAAGCCTTATTTCAAAAATAAATAGGAATATGTTTGCACTAGCTCTTTTTGCACTTTTTCTTCCTATTATCTTTGCCTCCGTACTCCTACCCAAATATAGCGAGTACGTTGTGAATAGTGACTTCCGCGCTTTTATGGTTGGGGCAACTATTATAAAAGACCAAAGGGCTAGCGAACTTTATGATCTAGAGGTTCAAAAGACCTACACAAGAAAGGTCGCTGCGGGCCTTTACGATGGGGATGACAACCTCAACGAAGGTGTGCTCTCATACCGTAATCCGCCAATAGTAGCCGCGGCGCTTTTACCCCTAACGATGCTATCACTAAGACACGCCTACTTGGCTTTTATGTTTATAAATGTATTAGCCGTCTTTCTATCTATTAACTACGCGTGGAAATTTGCAAAAAATGAAAATGCGATACCTGTCTGGTTTGTGTTCTACATACCGATATTTATTTCCGTAATTTACGGACAACTTTCCCCGATAATACTCGTTTCGCTTGCATTTACGTTCGGAAGCCTGTCCAAGAAGCCCTTTGGAGCCGGTCTGCTGGCGGGACTACTGTTTATAAAGCCCCAGTTCCTAATACTTTCGTTGATACCCGCTCTTGTTACAAGCAAAAGAAAGTTATATCTTTCGGGGCTACTTACCTCTCTCGCTTCTTTGATTCTCGTAAGTTCAATGCTATATGGTTTTAACTTTGTTCCGGACTACGCACATTTCTTGCTGGACAGCGAAAGGTTTACAGCTGGCACTAACATCAAGGAAAATTATAATATCCAAACTATATATGCCTATCTAACAAATAGCGTAGAGCCTAACATTTATGGCACATACTTAGCCCTTCTTGGTCTTGGCACATACTTAGTCATTCTTGCGATTTTGCACAGGCAGAAACTTCCTAGTGACACCATCATAGCGATAGGTATAACTTACGGACTACTTCTAAATGTACATACAATGCCGGCTGATTTGGTTATCATGCTAATACCCATGGCAATAACATATAAAATGTTTGTGGTTAGCGGAAATAAGATAGCAAGACTGTTTTATCTGGTAATGCTTTTGGCACCTGTGTTGGGCTTTTTTGGGATCCTCCGCGCAGGGGCGGTTATCCTGCTACTAGCAGTATGCGGTATTTTCTGGCTATATAGCATCCAAAAACCAGCGTCTGTTAAATAATTTTATAAACAGCAAGACCTCGTTCGTCTGAGTAGACTTCTTCGGTATGTACCACAATAAAGTCGTTAAGAGACTTCACATAATCCTCGGCACATTGAGTTGTATAAAGAGAGGGCCAGTCTGAAACATACTTTCTCACTACAAGGTACTGTATGCCCGCCCGCCTTATCTTCTCGTAACCACCCCGCTCGTTAGAATACTCCGGATCAGAAAACAGAAAGTCTGCTTTTACCACTCTCTTCGAGCTTTCCACAAAATACGGGTAAGTTACTCCCCATTGCTGGAAAGATGTATCAAGTATGAGTCCTTCTCCAGTTTGTGTTTCTAAGAAGTGGCTTAAGCTTCTATTTGCTTTCTCCATGTACCTATCTACTGACAGCACAGCCTCAATGTTTGATGGGAAAAATACCGCAAGGAGGAAAAGGGAATTAGCCAAAATAAATGAATATACATACATGGAAAGTTTTGTATTAAAGATGTCCTCAAGAATTTTGTATGAAAAGTACATGCAGAGTGGAAGTATGGGAAACAAATACCAAAAAATGTTTCTGACCATTATGTAATAAATTACTATTTGGAATAGCATCGCTGTGTATAAATACTTTTCGGGATCGGTCTTTTTCACCCTCCTAAAAAGTGGCCACAGTGTTGAAAGCAACACAAACAAGTAAAGGGTAGGGCCCAGGGTGGCCATGTACTGCGACCCATTGGGGTGCATTTTATATCCGGAAAGATAAAAAAACGGCTGTGCCAACACCAACGGGAACTTTCTACCGTAAATATAAGAGTCGTAATCATACTGCGTCACTTTCTCCTGACACTGACGGGTAATATCCTTATTTACTTCCAGCAGCGTTATTGTTTTGTCACCTATTGCTTTCTGGTACATGGGGATGGTTGAGCCATTATAAAAAGCCCACAGAAAGTAAGGGCCAACCACTAGCAGTAGAGCTATGGCGTGTAGATATAAATATTTTCTCTTAAACTCTGAGAAGAATACCAACCCGGAACAAAAAAATAGTATTAGTGAAAAAGGCGCAATTGAAAGTTTGATCAAGATGCAAACTCCAAGTAGTATCGAAACGATTAGATACAGAGATGGTTTCTTGCTAACAACAAGTTTATAAAAAATGATATATGTAAGAAGAATGAAAATGAAAAGAAATATATCAGTTTTAAATTCAAGAAGAGACAGGCCAATAAATATTGGGGACGCAACCAAACAACTTATTAAAAAAAGAGACTTCCGTTCACTTAGCTGAAGTAGTCTATAGAGCTGGTAGCATAGAACCAACGACAGAACTGCTGCGGTTCCGAAGGCCAAGTTTATAACAGAGCCTCCCAAAATTCTTCCAGCACTCCCGAGCACAAACTCAACTGCGTAGGGCTTAACCTCCTCATATATCGGATTAAAAGATCCGGTCTCCATAACCGAATACACAACCTTAAGATGGAAATAATCTCCATCATAAGAACCATGTCTGCTATACAGATAACAAAAGGACAAAATAACCAACGCGACTGGAACAAATACCAAGCCGGCTAAATGTTTTGATTTAAAAACACTGGGTAGTCGAAGGCAGATCGCCGGAAGAGACAGAGCTGTGGCGATAGCGACGGCAAATACCATAAAATCAAATCTAAACGACCAGAACAAAAATGAGAAACCTAATATCACAAATCCCAAAACACATGCCTTTAACTGCTGTCGAGTTATCTTCACTTTTCAAGTATATCTCACTGGAAAGTTTCCGTTGGTGGAGATGGCGGGAATCGAACCCGCGTCTTGAAGACCAGAAATACAGAAGTGTACAAGCTTTAGCTAACTTTACTTCAGAAGGTAAGGTAGTTAACAAACCCTAAACCCCTCATAGATTCTTTATTTGGTTTTGTTGTCCCTCGGAAATCTTGGTCGAACCAGCTCCAAAACTCCTCATCCCGGTTGTATAAGACTTTTTAATCTTCTCCGGGCGGAAGATCAAAAGTCCCGCAGACCAAGTATAAGCTTAGGCTGCGACAGTGGCCATTGCTGGCACACCTACTAATTCGTTTGAATCAGCATTTATGTTTTTGCTGGCGTTTTACGAGAATCCGGCAATCTCGGCTTGCTCCCATATCCTAAATCCCCAATCAAATCCAGGACATCCCCACGTTAAAAACGTTTGAACTCTTTTGCTTCAAGTTCCATGTCTTTTTTCATTTGCCGTTCTTTCTCAGTTTGCTTTTTGCCAAACTGCTTTTTACCTTTTACCACGGCAAGCTCCAATTTTACCATGTTATTCTTTAGGATCAAGGCAAGCGGGACGGCCGTTTTCCCCTTCTCCTCAAGCTCTTTCCTAAGCTTTTGAATTTCACGCTTATTTAATAAAAGCTTACGGGGTTTACGCGTGTCTTGTTCACCAATTTCCTGACTTTGCCGCGAATAAGCTCCAATATGCAGGTTTTCGACAAAAACATTTGTTTGGCGAATGGTAATGTACGAACCATCAAAATTGGCTTTTTTCTCGCGCAAAGCTTTTACTTCGTAGCCCTTTAAAACGATTCCTGCGATAAATTTTTCAATTATTTCGTAGTCGTAATAAGCACGACGGTTTCTAGCTAATAACATGTGGGGATTATCGGCGAAAGAAGTTTACAAGGCAACTTCGTAAACTTTGCTTCCACTTAGAACAAAAAGGGTGGTTTCGTCTCTTGAAACTCCAATACTTCGAATGTTATTCCAAGTGTCTCCATTAGCAACAAACTGTTTAACAAGATTTCCTGCCTCATCTAAAACCACAACTCTGTTGTTTCCGCTATCGGCAACGTAAATGTTTACCAAATCCACATCTTTCACAACTTTGGTTGGGTTTAAAAAGCCTTTGTCCAAACCTGTTACTTCAAACGAAACTTGCTCTCCCGTATAAAACTTTAAAAGCGAGCCATCTGACTTCAAAACATAAATATTTCCATCAATCGCTAAAGAAATCGCACCCTGCAAAACAGACGATTGCGCCCACACACTTTCATCCAAAACATCCGTTGATTTTTCATATTTATTCAAAGTGTCACCCACAACTGCATATACAAATGCCAAGTATGGGTGCGAGGGCCCAAGATCAGTCTGCGCGTAGCTTTCCAATACTTCTGCCGGTTCATCTTCTGAATAAACTTTATAACCTTCGTTGTCCACAAATGCTAAATCGCCACCCCAGTAAGTGACCGACTTGATTCCCGGAAACGCCAACCCTTCTTCAACAAACTTTGGTGTTGTGGTGCTTGAGGTAAAAACCTTTCCGGAACTTTGATCAACTACAACAACTGAGCTATCTAAGACGGTAATGTCGGTGGGGGAAGCCGCCGCATCAACAATCTTTATATCGTAAAAGGCTTCGGGGTCAATTCGTGAAATCTTAAATTCTTCATCTTTTGAAACATCGGGCTCCGTAACTCCCAAAACGCTTTCTGTGGTTTCCGTACTTTCCGAAACCGCTGTTTCCTTGGCCGCCTTGTTTCTGCTTTGAACCGTCCAAATAATTGAGCCTCCCAGCAAAACTAAGATAGCGATAACAGCCAGGTACGCGGGTTTAACTTTAAACGAACGGGTGGAGCGCAATATGATTTTTGGAAGTTCGGCGGGAACTTTTCTGGCGATACTCAAGGTTGGTTCGGGCCGCGAACTTGGCGGTGAAGTTTTCTCCTCTGAGATAGAGCTCGTGGCCTCATCAAACTTAATTAACAAAGCCGAGGCTCTTTCCGGCAAGTCGCTCACCGAAAAGGAAACGCTACCGGTAACTAAATCGTTGGGGTTGTACTTTTCGATAAAAGATTGGGTGCCAATAATAACTACGTCATCGCTTCTAACAACACCCGACGCTTCCGAAAAGTTTCCTTCGGTCGCGGAGTTCACGGATTTAACAACCCCCTCCCGAACCAAAAAGCTTCCGCCTTTTCCAAACTGAACCATGTATAAAACATTTCCCCAAAGAGCTGCGGCTATAATATTAAAGTCCAAGGTGCTAAGTTCAGTAACTTTATCTTTAACTGCAACTATTGATTTTTCTAAAGATTGAATTGGCGAAACTATTTCGGAAGTGTAGTAGGAATCATGTAAAACATCGTGAACAATTTTGGTAACAAGAAGCGGATCTAGGGAAGTATTGCTTGAAACATCAAAAGCCGCGTAAAGAGTTCCTTTCTTTTCTGAACCCGCCACATCGTCAGCCTCAATTGTAAGCGTAGAAGAAAACTGCTTCGCAAGCTCGGGTAGAGGTTTTGAAAGTTTTTGAATTCGTGTTGTAAGGTTCATAAAATAATTAAGGTCAGTACAAATAGCCCAAGTACGGCAAAAAAGTGCGTTCTTGAAAAAAGATTGAGCAGAAGCCCTGCGCCAGTTTGAAAAGTTTTATTCATTAAAGAAGTCTGCCTAACAACTATAAAAGCAAAAATTGCGTAAAGGCCCTCTGCGATTAAAATCGTTACTTTCACTAGCGGCAATAATTCTGAGGGGTTTATTAGATTAATCATTGTTTTTTTAGTCGTCGTGGCGCGGGCCAAGCTTTCTGTGAGCCTCCGCCGACAAATCAGATACTATATCATGGACCTTGGTTGGGGTCGGAATGTCCTCAAAGTCCAACTCTCTATGTTCTCCAGCCGTTTGAATATGTAAAGTTCCATAATTAAAAATCACTTGAAGCGCCCCGCTAATTTGGTGTGTTAAATCTTCGACATTTGAAAGAAGCGCGTCTGAAAATCTTCTGTGAATTAGCCCTTCAAAATCAATATCCACAAGACGTTTATTTGTTACAAGATACACAGTAAAGTACCAACCTAAAAATGAAGTGAAGAGATAACCAAAAAAGAAAACGTACCAGAAAGTTCCGATTATAAATCGATACGAAAGAGGGAGCGACGAAAAGAAGGTTATTTGATTGAGTCTTAAAAGTATTGGCAAGAAAATCGGGGCGAAAAGAAGAAAAACAGAAAAAAGAATCCATGGCGTATTTGTGATGAGATGCTGACGTAAAACAAGAATAATTTTTTCATCCTTATCTTCACCTTCAAAACAAACATTTTCCGGATCGCGCAAAAACGAGCTATAAAGTATCTTCATCATTAACGGGATTATAACACCTGGCGGCGCTTCCTACAGGTTAGTCTCTTTAATTTTCCATCTCAATATCAAAAAGCCTGCTTCTTAGAGAAACGTAACCTGGCGCTCTTAAGTTGAAAACTGTTTTAAAGTCCTCTCCGCTAATGTTTACCGATCCGTTATCTGTTCCAAAGTGAACAGTTGCGGTACGGCCGTTATTGCCTATATCGACGGACACGCTGTTTACACTGCTGTAAGAATCTCCGTGATCGTCAGCCTTGTCCTTCATCTCATCGTTAGAGTATGGATCGCCTCCCCAACAGCTTGTGGTAACAGGGGAGATATGATCCCTTTCATCGCCTGAGCCTTTTGACCACACAACCCAGGAATTCAAGATATCCGCCATTTCTTCTTCGTCTAACCAAGGGGTTGAGCGGCCACATTTGTCGGAATTGTCATTGTAGGTTTGGGTATACCAGGCTTTATAAAACCACGGCGATTTGCCTTTTTTCTCATATGCATCTCCTGGCCAATCTCCATCAGCATCCCAACCAGATTGATTAAGATACCCTCCGGTTGTTGAGGAATATTGCGAAGTTTCAGGGTCGTCTAAAATTTTCCCATTCGTATCATCAACTGCATCTCTCCAAGCACCAGATGAATTATACTTTTGCTCGCAGTTCTCATCAGTAGTGCCATCCTGATATTCCCCAGTCGCTTTACAAATACTAAAAACTTGGCAACTATCACTCGTACAAATCGGCTTACCGGCGCGGTATGCGTATGTTCTTGCGGCAACTGCTTGTGCTTTGAGCGCCTCTTCGTGCCAACTACTTGGCATTTCAGCAATTCCATAAAGATATTCCTGAAAACTCATTTCTCCATAACCCTCAACGTCTATCTCTTCATCTCCATCGTCGTCCCACTCATCTTTCACATCGGTTTCATAATAATGATTTAAAATCTTTTCGTAACTCTGCCCATCTTCCGCACGACCTCTTGCACCGTATTGGCTCATGCCGTTGTAGTGTGTGTAAGCTCCGTAACTCATTGCCGCAAATGCCGGGCTAAAAGGAGGGTCTGGTAGCTCATATTCTCCTGCTTCATATCCACTAACAACACCTTCGCCACCCTTGGCCGCCAAAATTGCCTGCTGCTTTGCCGAAAGATCCGCAATTTTTTGCTCCAGCGAAGCTATTTCCTCACCCAACTCAGCCTTTTCCGCTTCGGCCTGAGCACGTTTCGCATCAATATCAGTCTTTAGCGAAATTAGCCTCTGTTGTGCTGTTTCTAATTCAGTTTTTAAACCTTCGGCCTCCGCCTTATCTTTTTCAAAAATTGTTATTTCGAAATGTAGTCGCTTAATAATATTTAAGGCCTCCTCCGTGACTGATTTGTCGTAAGCGTAAACCAAGGAGGAAAGTCTAAAGCCATTTAAACTTGGGGTTTGTAAAACAAAGAACTCAAGAGCTGAAAGCTTTCCCGATTGATAGTAGGCTCGAATAACAGAATCTCTTAACGAAACGCTATCTTGCAACCTAACCCTTCTAACTTCCAAATTATTATTTATTTTATAAAGCTCGGCATAAACACCGTTTATGTCTATCTGCAACTGATCTATCTGGCTTTGTGTCACGGAAAGTTCGCTAAGGTACTTGTTAATATCATCTACAACTCGGTTTAGGCTGCTTCTTGCAGACGACAGGTCTTCGCTGGCAGCTGATTTTGCATTGGCAAGGCATTCATCTAATTCGGTCCCCTCCTTGTCTTTACACTCATGAGTTGCGAAAACTACAGGTACAAACAACGCAAACGTTATAACAAAAAATGCTATGAAAAGTAGGGATACTTGACTCGTAGTATCATAACCTCGATAATTCCTGACAGTGGGCATGAACGCATTATATCAAAGCAAATCAGTCAGAGTATTTTTATTTGTTAGCATATTGCTGATAGTGTTTTTTTCGTTAAGCACCAAGGAGTTTGCCCTGGGTGCATCCTGTAACGCTCAGACAGAAGCCACCTGCAGGCAAACGTGTGACACCTTGAATCAGAGTTTTGTTGCTTGCTGTATGACTAACAGCGGGCATTTCGAATGCCAGTGCAGTGGCGACCCGCCCATTAACTGTGGGGGAACGGGCGGTACCCCAGCCTGCAACCAGGCGTGCAGCGCCGCATGTATTGCAGGTGGATATATCGGCGGGCAATGTGATGCCTCTGGTAACTGTCGGTGCACGGGGCCACAACCTCCTACCCCCGGGGACCCAGACGCATTTGAAACGTTTATAAACATTATCTTTGACATACTCCTACCCATATCAATAATAATAGGGGTGCTCTTAATAGGAAGGGCCGGATACATGTTAATGACCAGTCAGGGAGATCCCGCGAGAACACAGGAAGGCAAGGAACATTTAACTTCTGCTATAATGGGCTTATTATTTGTATTACTAGCTATTGGAATTCTGCAAACAATAGTTAAGACATTGATTGTAAATTAATTTAAAAGGGGGTGTATTCTTAATGCTAGCGAATCTATTGCAACCGGTATACGCAGTCACTCTTAAACAAGTAACAATAACAAACATAACTTCTCTTACTGATGTATTTACATTGGCGGTGAACGTTGTGCTTGGAATTGGTATTTCCTTAACGATAATTTTCCTAATTCTTGGAGGTATTCAGTACATCACCTCTAAAGGCGATCAAAAGGCGGCACAAGAAGCACGCACTTCTTTGACCAACGCGGTAATTGGATTCATCGTTGTTATTGGAGCCTTTACTATTAAAACAGTGATGGTCTCGATACTTGGGGCCTCGGGCGGCGGAGTTGAGGAGCCAGTTCCCAATATCGGTCTCTAAGCTTTAGTGGAGAGGTATGCGGCCTCGCTTGCCGAGGCCGCGGTGTTTTGTAGGCTTTGAAATTTATGTTTGATAATTACCTTAATCCGATTGCAAATATAGGGGAATTTACTACGCTTGGGGACTATGTAGCCGTGGCCTTAAATGTTGCGTTTGGTATCGGGGCTGCCATTTCTTTAATCGCCGTAATACTTTCAGGTATAAAATATATTACAAGCCGCGGGGACATAAAAGCCGCGACGTCAGCAAAAAATGCATTAACTTACAGTATTATTGCTATGATATTAACTATCACTGCGTACACAATAGTTGGGATAGTGTCGGGTGTTTTTACGGAACAGGAAATACCAATACTGCCCGTGGGGATTTAGAAACTCCTGTAATTAATAATTAATATGAGCAAAATAAAAGTACTAACAGCAATAATTTTGATTTTGATACTATCTACTAATACGGCCCATGCGCAGATAACAGACCCTGATACGTCTTTCTGTAATATATCCGAGAGAAATCTGGTGGAAAAAAACAATTATGCGCCCTCTCCGTTACAGATTATATGTCCGATTGTTGGAATTTTAAACGTTCTGACTCTGCTCGCTGGGGCTGGGTTTGTACTTATGATTTTTATGGGCGCTTACAAATATGCACTGTCGCAAGGAGATCCAAAAGGCCTGGATGGAGCAAAGAGCACCCTAACTCACGCTTTATTGGGATTTGCGGTTATCATAGGAATGTATCTAATACTAAGTTTTATCCAAAGAATTTTTGGCTTAAAAGAAGTGGTCGTTCTGGCACCTTTCCAAAGGTTGCAACAGGGGCTTGAGAACCTCTTCAGGATAGCAGGCATTGAGAACTATAAGTAGTCAGCCGCAATCAAGGGTGCTGGAATAGCGGCTCTTCTACGGAGGCTGCACCACCCCAAAACTCCAAAAACCTTTCGGCGGTTGTTGGCGTAAAGTAAATGCGCCTTATAATGCCCCCAGAAATTTCATTGGCTCTAAATGCCAAACCCTCACCCAAAAACACATACATTTTTTGTGCAAACTCATCTACAACATACAACTCAAGGTCTGGTTCTCCTAGATTGTTTTCCTCTATTACTCTCTCCAAATGACCCTGACTTGTATTAAGAACTGGAACGATAATATAATCCACAACTCCGGTATCTTTCTTCGAGTAAACCTCTGTCGGAACATTGGATGCTTCGGGACCCTCTAACTTGTACATCGAGACCGAGTACAAATCATTGTAACTTTCCTGATTTAAAAATTCTGCCGATCCAACATCTTCGCCCTCAATAACAGCCGATGTTCCTGGAAGCAAATCGTTCCACACATTCTTCTCCTCGGAACGACTTTCTTTAACAAATGGGACCGGGATGGGCTGTTGGGACGGATCTTCTCCACTTAAAAAGATTGCGGAAAAGAACAAAAGCGTTATAAGGAAAAGTAATATTATGGCGCTTTTATATTTATTTAGTAGGTTTCTTAACATATATTATTCTCACACTAATTAAACAAATAGTTTCTGGCAAACTCTAGATGCTTTGGATGGTTTGCCCAATTTAAAGTGTACGCTGGCGCACAGTCGTTATTAACACCAATGGTTACTCCTATTGTTTCAGCAAAGTCTTCACTGACGGATTGCCCACCCCCGCAGGATAAAGAGTAGGTAGGTATCTTAGGCTCCCCATAAACATAGCTCTCAAAAAGTCCGTAAATGTCAGCATTTCTCCCATCGTAAACGTGTCCTGTTTCGTGGGCAAACAAGTAATCAACATAGGTTTGTGTGGAATAGCTACACTGGTCTGTATAAACTATCTCATCTGAGGCACTTACGTGAGCGCAGTTGCCTGGCGTATCCGAAGCCCTTAATAAAGTGATTGAGCCTGCGGCACACAGCTTACCTAAATAAGCTCCGCTTCTTGATTGCAGTGCGGCTATAGCAGAGGCAAAAACACCACTCACTTGATTTTGATCCCAAGCTTTTAAGTGATAGGTGCTTCCGCCAATCGTAATTGTGCTGGTAGAATCCACAAACGTAAAGCAGTCTATGTCTACTGCAGAACCTCCCTCGTAATCACTTATTACGCCTCCATCAATGTCTATTGCAACAGCGCCTCTAGTTGGGTCTGTTGGAGAAATTGTAGAGAGAATAGCTGACATGCCTCCAAAAACGATGAAAAATATTAAACCAACAAGAAGGAGTGGTATAGATAAAAGTATAACTGTTGTTTTTAAAGACCTCTCACGGGCCTCTGCCGCTTGTTCAAATATTTCGGAGAAATCAAATTTGAGAATGGCCTTTCCAATGGAGCTACCAAAACGCGCAATTGATCTGGCTACCGCCGCAACCACAAACTTCACGATTAATTTAACAATGGGTGCGAGCACTACAGCTGCTCCGGCGGAAACGGCTTCCAAAGCACCCATGATTGCCGTAGTAAGCACATCGACAACTCGCTGTGTTATAACAGTAATTGGGTAGGTTATTCGTCCTATGATTGGACTTAGACGACTATAAACTTTATTTTGTACGTGGTTGAGCTTTTGTGTAATCTTTTCCAACCAACCGGAATATTTACTTGTGATGCTTACGAAATAACCTTTACGCTCTCTTTCCCCAATTCCATTAATAAAAGCGTGAATTATAGCAAAGTTATGCTCGCCATCCGCCCCTGTTGTAATAAGTAATCCCTTCGCATCGAAAAGGAGGCCTTCTTGTGTAAGATTGCCAAATTCAGCTCTGTGCTCATATAAAAACTTTCTGAACTTTAGCACCAAAGCTTTAGGCATACCTTCAGGAAGATTTGGAAAGGTCGCCGTCACTCCTGGTTGAACTCCCGAAGCAGCAAACCTCCCATTAAAAAAATGTAAAAGGTCCGTTTTGCTTTTGGAATCTCTTATTGCATCAATAAATCTTATTTCGTTCGCCTTATCTGCAAAACCCAAAAACGCCTTGGGCACGTGAAACATTTCGTCGCCTTGGAACTTAATTTTGAACAATGGGTTTAACCCTGAATCAAGCCCATTAATTTCAACCATGTTCTTAAACGCACCCTTTCCCTTAACCATGTTCTTGAAAAACCCATACCCCTCATCAAATGTCTTGGCATCGTTAGGTATAGAGGCCCCAAAGAAAAATGTTTTCTCTAAAAACTTTTCTGCCGTGTAAGCAGGTGTCCACGCCATAACTCGAGGCTTTATAAATAACGTCCAAAGGTGTGTTTTTAAGACGGTACCTTTAGAAACAGAGTCAAGAAAATCAATTAGTACTTCTTGGTCTCTTCTTGTGTTTGCTATAACAGCTAGTCTTCTTGTAGCCTCCGGTCCCCGCATACCCAGCTTTCTCATAGCTCTGCTTGCTGCGGAATTTTCGTTAAGCAGTTCCTTTTCTATTACTTCTGTTGCCAAATTACTCACCGTACCAGCCCTAAGAACCCCGCCTTTGTTTACGAAAAGGTTGCCGGTGATCATAGATGATCTCTGACCCTCCACGACGGATCTAAAAACTTTTGGTGAAAAGTTGGGGGTGGTTGGATCTACATTCAAGATATTTCCTTTGATGTAGTTAATGTTGTCCTCTATATCTTTGATTCTTTTTTCTACCTCTACGGAAATCACCATTTGACCGGTGCTTCCTCCTTGATTTATCTTATTAATAATTTCCTCGGCATCAGAAACATTTCTCGACAAGGAGCCGAGCTTGCTTTGGATGTCTGCGACGGAAGCTCCAGAAGTGATAACTTTGTCCACAGACTCAGTAACCTTTGTAAGTTTGGACATAACTTCCGCTGATTTGTTAGTAAGGTCAGCTTGGAGGGTAAGGGCCTCCAAGGCTCCTTTTTCCGTAGCACTAAGGGTGTTCGCAACCGCACGTATCGCAGGGTCTGTGTTTTTAGGATCTAAATATCTACCAATGTCTTCCCTGACTGCGGTAAGTACCTTACCTTGCCATTTCCCGTAAGTTTTTCCCCTTGATATAACAGATTTGGCACCGGCCATCGCATCAATAAATCCCTGAGCTGCCTCCTCGTAAACATCGGCAGTCTGAATATATTTGTTTCCAAAAAAATCGTCCTTCTGCCTTTTTGTAACAACGCCATAACCTCTGAGACTTAGTGTGGGAGCCTCTCCTACTGCCATCCCTCTAAACCAAGAGTCGATCCTACTTTGTGCGGGTTTGCCGTGTAACAAGTTTTCCCAAAACTCATTTTCTCTTCGTTGCTGAAAGTCATCCCAATTAAAAACGTTTTTCGCAGCATCTCTAGCGAAATTAGTAATTTGTTTGGAAGGGCTCGTGATCCAATCCACAGGATTGAAATTAAACTCTATGCCAGAAACGCCGGGCATTTCTTCCAACTCCCCAGCGCTGTACATTGCTGCTAACTGTTGCGCTTCCGCACCGGAATAATCTTCGCCGGCCGGGGACACAAATTTTTTCAAGCTGGATTTGAGATCCTCAACAAGCCTTTCCTTAAACCACCTGGGCACCCCGACAATAGGTTCGATTGCCGTATCAATTTCCAACTCCAAAATTTTCTGTAGGGCGGTTGGATCGTAATATGGTTTGGGGGGGCCTCCGCCTTGAGGTCTTCTTATTTGAGGTGTGCCGGGATAATAGCCGGGGTAGAGTGGGTTTCCTGAAGCCATGAAAAAATTTTAACGGTACTGAGCATAAATAGCAAAGATCTATGTTGAATAAAGTGAGATTATGTGAAAAAATTAGAGCGTATGAAACTGAGGTTTAAAAAGATACTGTCCGTTTTCCTTATAACTTCTGTGCTGGTAATCAGCACTCCGTTGCCAGTTTTTGCTCAAGGTGCTGGAGACCCATGTGACACACCAAACAACAATCCAGAGGAGTGCATATATTACAACAACCGGAAGGCCCACCCTAATATTGACATTAGCAGCACATCCTCCAATCTTTTCTTATCGTCCATGCTTTATCCAGTCACATTAGCAACTGGGTACTCTCTTGGACAGTTACACGCATGCATATCAGACTTCGTAAGCAGATTTGGACTTGGGGGGTTTTCACCGGAGTGTCAAGGTCTCGGCGACCCGTCGAGGTACACAAGAACTTCAGGCACGCTTATGGGAGTTACAACTTTGACCAATGAGGCCGCATTTAAAACTCCCGCTCCGGTTAGCTTGGCCTACTATATAAACTACACGGCACAAAGGATACCTCTTCTAAAAAATACGGCGTTTGCGCAAGACAAAACACTCTATAAAAACCAACCTCTACTCGACCATATACTTAAGGTATGGGTGGTAACCAGAAACTTAGCATACGGAGCTCTGGCTGTAGCTATGCTTGTAATCGGCATAATGATTATGACGAGGAAGGAGCTTAGCCCACGAGTAAACGTAACCGTACAAAACGCCCTACCGAGGGTAGTGCTCGCCTTAATACTGATTACGTTCAGTTACCCAATCGGCGCGCTGGCTGCCTCACTTACAGGCCCTCTTAACGTGGTACCTGGGGCAATTTTTAATGACCTAAATGCAAGCCTTGGCTGGGTTGGTTTGGTTTCGGATGTTGTTGTTATTTTAATGCTTATAGGGATCACCATAGCCACAGGGGGCGTTGCCGCATTTGTATTCATTGGTTTTGGCATTATTTGGCTTATTTTGTGGTTTATTATTGCAATAAAAGGACTCATAATAACGCTAAAAATAATAATATCTATTGTGAGCGCGCCTTTGACATTTGCGTTTGGGGCCATACCTGGAAACGAAGCTCTTACCGTAAATTGGTTTAAACTGTTAGCTGTGCGAGTTGTGTCTATACCTGCAATGTATTTTGGACTCCATTTTGCCTTCTTTATAATGAGATCCGCGTGGTCTTCTTTTTTCAACATAAATCTTAGCTGGGATATAGGCTACATACTTAGCCAACTCGGCACTGCTACCTTCGTGGCCTTTTCCGCCCCGCTCTTGGGTCTGTGGATTTTGATTGAATCCACCAAAATACCGGGCCGTCTTGAAGAAGCTTTCTTGGAACCTAAAAAACCGACAAGAAGAAAATAATTCTCGCTTTTAGAGTCTCCCCTTCAAAAAATCCCATCTTCGCTTATAATAGGTGCACATGCCCCCACGAGACGGACCCAAAATAAATCAGCAACACGCTGTTCCACAGAACATAATGCAGGTTGAGTTTAAACTCATAGGAGACCTGACCATGCGTCAGTTCTTTTATCTGCTTATTTTTTGTGCGATTGCGTATGGGGCCTATTACGTTAACCTTCCCGCTGTTCTTCGCTGGCCCGCAATAGTAGGTTCGCTTCTCCTTGGGCTGGGATTTGCTTTTATACCTGTAGAAGATAGGGGCTTGGATGAGTGGTTGGTTAATTTTTTTACCGCAGTTTACACAGAAAGTCAAAAGGTTTGGCGGAAGGAACCCACACCTCCAGCAGTGTTTCTTCATGAAAACATTGCCTTGGTAAAACAGGAGTTAATAACTCTCGCGCCCACGGCCAGCAGACGAAAGCTGGAGCAATATCTTCAATACCAACAGGAGACCCAAATTGTTGACCCTTTAGACATCCCCGAGCAGGCATATATAGAAAAGGTTCACGCAGCTTTTGTAACTGCGCGTGCCGCGCAGACTACAGTTGCTCTCGATGAGCCTATAACCGAAGGGGAGCAGTTTGAGTTTGAATCACTACCTACGCCAGAACCTGAATACAAGAACGAGCAGCTTCAGGAGCAACAGACCAAGCCAACGACCGAAAAGCCGGCAGTCCAGGAGGCCCCAAAAATTCAAAAAGCAATTCCGAGCAAGCAGCCGCGAAAGATAAAAAGACAAAAGCAGGGTTTGAGATTTCCACCTTCACAAACACCGTCTGTGCCGCTTTCACTAATAACACCAGATAGGCACACGGGAAGAAAATTTACCAACCTTCTTTCGAGCGATGGGAGCATAGTTCTACCTATTCGGGGAGAAAGAATAATTAGACCTGTTGAGGAAATTGAGGCAGAACAAAGCGCCGAGGAAAAAGCCCAACAACTTAAAGAGTTCTTGAAACAAGTCGCCGCAACCAAAGATGCGCAGTCAGACTTAACCGTAAAAGAAGACACAAACAAAACTTTGGCCGAGAGAGCGGTAGAGGCAAAACCCCCAGAAACCACAATTCCAAACGTAGTAGCTGGAGTTGTGAGAGATGTTAAAAACAAAGGTTTGCAAAATATCCTTCTTATAATTAAAAACGCCCACAACGATCCTATACGCGCTATAAAAACAAATGCCTTGGGACAGTTTTCTATTACAAACCCGCTACCAAACGGGCATTACAAAATTATTGCTGATGTAAACAACGAAAGTGGGTATTCTTTTGATATAATTGACGTTGAGGCAAGAGGCCAGATTATTTCGCCTTTGACTCTCGACGGAAAGGTAGTATAACGCATGACTATTCCAGAAATTAAATCAACTACACAAGAGCACTTGGATATGGAGGACATAAAGGACGACTTGGTAGTGCTGAAAAGTGGGGACGTGGCTGCTGTCATAACAACAACAGCTGTGAACTTTGCACTACTTTCTGAAATAGAACAGGATGCCCTCATCGCAGCATTTTCAATGCTTTTAAACTCAATCACTTTTCCGATGCAAGTTGTAATAAGATCAAAAAGGGTGGATATTTCGAATTATTTAACAAAAGTTGTTCAGACTGAACGCTCTCTTACTGATCCTCTTTTGAAACAGCAGGCGCAATCCTACAGAAAGTATATTCAGGAGATAATAAAAGTAAATGATGTTTTAGATAAAAAATTCTACGTTGTAGTGCCCTCTGGGAGTGCAAAATATCAGGAACTTGGCTCCTCGCCGTTTGATTGGATTGGAAGGTTGCTTGGAATGCACACAAAAAGGGTGAAGGTGAATGTTGAACAGGCGCTATTGAGGGCTAAGCCGGATCTTCTTCCAAAAGTTGAGCATTTAATCGGGGAGTTTAACAGGCTTGGGATAAAGGCTAGGCAACTAAACACACAAGAGATAGTCGAACTTTACTTTGACTTCTACAACCCCGCAACAGCGCAAAGTCAAAGGGTTAGAACAAGCATTGGAGATTATAAAACAGCGCTGGTCGAACCAGCAATCTTAGAGGAATAGATGAAAATAAACCTACCTAAACTAACAATAGGAAAGAAGGGACCAAAGAAACTAATCGGTGACCAAGAGCAGGCCCAACCAAAACCTGGTACTTCAGCTGGGGAGGTGTTGGGAAGGGGAATGGTAGACATAAAAGACATAATTGCCCCCTCAGCAATAGAAGTGGACTTTAACCACGTTAAAGTTGGAAATATTTACTATAGAACTTTATTTGTTTCCGGTTATCCAAGATTTGTTGGAGCAAACTGGCTTTCACCTATAATCAACTTTGACCACTCTCTGGATATCTCTATGTTTTATTATCCGGTTAAATCACAGGGGGTATTGGATGATTTAAAAAGAAAAATAACAGAGCTGGAAGCAACCGTCCATTCTGATGCAGAGAGGGGAAAGATTGCTGACCCTGTGGTAACTGCCGCTTTGGAAGACGCTAACTCACTACAAGAACAGCTGGTAAAAGGTGTCGAAAAGTTCTTTCAATTCTCATTTTATATAACGATTCCCGCTGAAAGTTTGGAGGAACTCGAAAATATAACCAAACAATTGGAAGGAACTTTGGGGTCGCTACTTTTAATTTCAAAGAACGCAACTTTACAAATGGAGCAGGGGTTACAATCCTCAATCCCCGCCGCCGTGGATAAGCTTCTTGTAACAAGAAACATGGACACCACAAGCCTAGCCACAACCTTTCCGTTTACCTCCTCTGACCTAACTTCTGACAGCGGGATTATGTATGGGTTAAATAAACATAACGGATCATTAATAATTTTTGACCGCTTTTCGTTGGAAAATGCTAACACGGTTGTTTTTGCAAAATCGGGGGCTGGAAAATCTTACATGGTAAAACTTGAGGTTATTAGATCAATAATTTTTGGTTCTGAAATTCTGATTGTCGACCCTGAAGAGGAGTATAAACCTATTTGTGAGGCATTGGGTGGAAATTACATAGACTTCTCGGCCAACTCACCCTCGAAAATAAACCCGTTTGATTTATCCGGAATCGCAGTTGAAGGGGAAAACGAACTTGGACAAAAGCTTCTTTCTCTTCACACACTGTTGAGGCTGATGTTGGGGGATTTGAGTCCGACTGAAGATGCTATTTTGGATAGGGCCTTAATTGAAACTTATCGTTTGAAGGGTATTACACCAGATCCCGACACACAGCAAAGTATCGAGCCGCCGGTTATGGAAGACTTGTACAAAGTGCTGCTCGGAGCCTCCGAACCCGAAGCCAGAAGCATGGCCGACAGACTTGAAAAGTTTATTAAAGGATCTATGGCTGGAATTTTCGATCAGCAATCTAATATTAATTTTGGTTCAAAAATGAATGTGTTTTCAACGAAAAATTTTGAGGACACTTTACGACCAATCGCTTTCTACATGATTTTGGACTTTATCTGGACACGAACCAGAAAAGACCTGCGGAAAAGGTTACTGATAATCGAAGAGGCGTGGTATTTGATGCAAAATAAGGATAGCGCACAATTTTTGTATGGAATTGCAAAACGCGCCCGTAAATACTATTTGGGACTTACTACAATTACCCAGGATGTTGATGATTTCCTAAAGTCAGAGTATGGGCACGCTGTTGTTAGCAACTCATCAATTCAAATTCTGTTAAAACAGCACCCGGCAGCAATAGATAGGGTCGCGGAAGTATTTTATCTTTCCGAGGGCGAAAAACGTTTACTTTTGGCAGCAGATAAGGGGGAGGGGTTATTCTTTGCTGGAGCAAACCACGTGGCAATTAAAGTAGTTGCCTCCCCAGAGGAACATAGATTGGTAACAACTAATCCGGAGGAAATTTTGAAGATGCGGTCCGAGGCTGCGAGTGGACTACAGTCTAGAATTATACCTACCTCGCAACCAAGTCGATGGGCTCGAAAACCACAACTTCCCCAGAGGCCTACGAAACAAATATATAAACCTGTGCAAAGCGTGGATCTAGGCAAATATGATCCTATTAATGCGGCGCAGGATGTTGGCGTGCAAAATACGGTTCCGAGACCAATGGCCACAACACCAACACCTCCTAAAGCTCCGCTAACTTCAAACGTTAGGGTTGTAAGCCCGCCACCAACGCCACAGGCTCCGGCCGCTCAGCCGCAGCAAGCACAGCCGCAGGTTCAGCAGCCCAAATCCCCAATCCCAACTCCAACTCCAGCACAAGACATTGGACCAAATACTACAAAGGATTCAAATCAAGGATTAATAAGCTTAGGTGAAGATGGAAAAACTCGGGTAACGCAGTTAAACTAACTAATTCTGAACTCTTAGGGGCATTATAATGTGCAGATAGTCCTCGTCTCCTACCACTTTTAATAAACCTGGCAGCATGTTTCCATTTGTAGAAAAGCTAACTCGCTCGCCATTAGCGTTATTTAAGAAATCTAGTAGAAATTTAGCATTAAAAGCCATTTCCAGTTTTTCTCCGGTTATTTTTGCAGCAACTTGGCTATTATTCTCACCCGACTCTTGAGCGGTAGACGACAGGTAAATCATTCCTTCTGGATCGAAGGTTAAACTTATTGCGCTGTTCATTTCTTTTGCAAAAACATTTGTGAGTTTTACCGCCTCTAAAAGTTCACTTACAGAAAACTCCGCGCTTAGAGAAGTTTCTCCTGGAATTAGTTTTTTGTAATCTGGAAAAGCCCCATCAATTATTCGTGTGGAAATTAAAATTCCGTCGGCTTCAAATAACGCAAGGTTATCGTTGGCGTCCAGTGCAAATTTAATTGGTCCATCAGAGCCTCCTAAAAGTCTTACAACCTCAATGAGGGTTTTTGCTGGCACAACAACATTAAAGGCTGCTTCTTTCTTGCCAACTTTCAGTGTTTTTTCGGAAAGTCTAAATCCATCAGCTGAAACGGCGGTTAAAACACCCTTGTCATAATTAAGCAAAATTCCACCTAAAATTGGCCTGCTGTCATCTAAAGCTGCGGAAAATCCCACTGCAGTTATTGCTGACGAAAATTTTTGCGGCGCAAGCTCTAGTACTTGAAGTTTTTTGGACATTTGGGGAAGCTCTGGGTAATCAGAAGCTGCCATACCTACAAACTTTGATTTTGTTCCACCGGAGGAAAGGTGCAAAACAGAATCTTTCAGTTCGCCCGTTACAGTTCCAGGGGAAAGGAGTGAAACAAATTCACTTAGAATTCTTGCGGGGATAGTAATTGAACCTTCTGTTTCGACGGAAGCTCCCACGTACGTAGAAATTCCAGTTTCCATATTAAACGCGGAAAGTTTAAGTCTTCCATCTTCAGCATTTATTAAAACGTTTGAAAGAATTGGTAGTGGGGCTCGTACTGAAATGGCTTTGCCTACAATTGATAGCCCCTTAGCTAAGTTTTCCTGCAAGCACGTAAATTTCACTTAAGCATCTTCCTTTAACTTAAGAACAACTCTTCTATCACGACCCTCACCAGCACTTTCAGAAATAATATCCGGATACTCGGCAACAAAAACGTGAACTTGCCTTCGCTCAAAAGCGTTCATTGGAGGAAGCTCGGCTTCCGACTTGTGAAAACGGACTCTGTCTATAAAGTTTTTGGTCATTTCTTCAATCTTGCTGTTTCTGCTCTCCCGGTAGGCATTTATATCAACCAAAACGTGAACCCATTCATTAAGTTCATTGAAAAGCATTGTCGCAAGAAGTGTTTGTAAAGCGTTTAACGATTCGCCGCGGTATCCAATTAGAAAACTTAAATCATCGCCTTCAATTGAGATTTTGTACGTGCCGTCTTCTTCCACAATAGAAACTTTTGGAGTAACTCCGATAAAGTTTAGAATTTCATTAAGTTTATTTTTTAATAGTTGTTCCGACATTGATGTTGAGCTTTCTAAGCCATGGCGTTAAGCCGCCCCAACCTGAAACAAAATATTGCTGAACCAGTGAAAACACTGTTGTTACCAAAATGTACAAAGCTGCACCCGAGGGCAAACTTGCACCAATGAATACGGTCATCACGGGCATTAGGTACAGCATCTGTTCTTGCATATTATAAGCCAGGTCATCTTTCTTGTCAGGAGTTCTTTTCGCGGCTTTTTCTCCCACCTCAACATATGGATACATCATTTTTGAAGCGAAAAGCTGGAAAATACCAGCTAAAACTGGAAGCACGAAAAACGGGTCGGCTTTGGCCAGATTCATATACCAAAAGGTTGTGTTTATAGACGCTCCTTCGGCAAACCTCAAAGCTGGGAAGTAGAGTAGGTTGTTTAGGGCATTTATATCAACGTTTATTGAGAAGCGGTTAATAACATTGTACAGAGCTATTAAAACCACGATCATGGAAATCTGAGTTAAACAACCCGAGGCAGGATTTAAACCGTGCCTCTTGAAAAGCTCCATTTGTTCCTTCGCAAGTTTTTGCTTATCGTGTTTGTACTTGCCTTTAAGCTTTTCGATCTCAGGCTGCAGGTCTCTTTGCTTTTGCATTGTTTTCATTGAAGGGAGAATTACGGGGATTAAAAGTGCGCGGATGATAATTGTCAAAACAATTATCGCCAAACCCATATTCCCACCAAGAAATGTATATAAAGCTACAAGTAGATTTAATATTGGGTTAACAAGTATTGTGTTCCAGATTGTGCCAAGCATTATTTAACAGGGTCCTTTCCGCCTTTTGATAACGGGTTACATCTTAACACGCGCCAGGTTCCCATTAAAGAGCCTCTCAATACCCCGTACTTATCTATTGCTTGATAGGCATACTCTGAACAACTGGGCGTAAACCTACAGGCGTGCACACCAAAGTTAACCGAAGAAAGGTGTTTTTGGTAAAGCTTTATTAATTTCAATACTAATTTCTTCATATCCTTTATTTTCAGCAGATTTTCTTGGGTGAACTACTATCCAATACCCAGGTTTAATTTTTTTTACTGCGTGCCTTAAAACTTCTCGAAATACTCTTTTTACTCTATTTCGTACAGGAGCAATTTTACTGTATCTGTTTGTCACCACAACCCCAATACGGGAGGGACCGTCGTAGTTGTATATATCAAGGTAGAAGATATCAAACAAGGGGGAGCTGACTCTTTTACCAAGCCTGCGGGTTTTATTAAATTCGTAGGTTGAGGAAAGGCGGTTGGATTTTGGAAGCATGTAGGAAGTATAGCTTACTGAACTTATTTTCCTTTAAGGGATCTCACCAGGAGTTTTCGGCCTTTGCTGGCGCGTCTTTTCAAAACACGACGCCCGCCTTTTGAGGACATTCTTTTTAGAAATCCGTGCTTTTTGACTCTTTTTCTTTTTTTAGGTTGCCAGGTTCTCTTAGGCATAGCTGGGCCATTCTAGAGGGTCTGGTTGATAAGGTCAAGCTGGATCTCAGCCGCAACTACAAACTCCGAGCCTGCTAAATACTGCACACTCGCTATGTTCTCGCACGGGCCATCATAGTATTGTGGCAGCAATAGCGTGCCCCGTAACTTAAAGCGGTTGCCGCCTGCCAAGTAGTAAAGGCGATCTCGACTTATCCGCAGACTTAGTGACCTACCCTCATCAGTAAATTTAATAAAATGCCAAGTGGGTCCGTAACGCGGATAGGTCCCAAGTTCACAAACTCCAGTGTAGGTTCTAACCCCATCCCGCAAATCCTTATATAAGAAAACGGGAGACATATAAGGAAAGAGGGCTATGCCCCAGATGAACACAATTAAGGTAAATAGCATAGCTAGCATTTGTTTTGTTTTTATTGGGGTAGTGTTTTTATTGCCTATTTTCCCCACACTTGCTCTAGCTTTCTTCAGAAGGCCAAATAGAGTTAAGGTTAATAAAGGTACCATCCATAAAACGTTAAGTACTGTCATACCAAGATAGAGAGGCCTCCAGTTATTTAGATTAATAATACTAGGGCCAAAGTCAACCCAGAAATAGTTGGTCATGAATATAATGAAAAACACCACAACTCCTATGCGGTACTTTAAATAGAATGTGGACCTCATAAACATTGTTAACATTATAGGAAAGTTAATAGGCAAAGACCACGCAGACATACAACAACCCACATTGCTTGATTTATTGTGGATAACTTGTATAGAGTTATGCACAACAGAGTATTTAGGCTTGCCCTCTATTTCTCAACTTTTATGGATGTAAAAGATTTATGGAAAGCAGTTCTTGCTGAACTGCAAGTAAACCTCTCGGAAACCCAGTTTAAAACCTGGGTTCAAAAAACCCGCGCCCAGGCTTTAACGAAAGATTCTTTGGAAATTGTATGCGAAAACCCCTTCGCCAAAAGACAGCTTGAAGGAAGGCTTCGCTCACTTGTTCAAGATAGTGTAAATAAAATAGGGAAGGGTCACTACAAACTTACTTTTAAGGTAGGTGATGTTATTTCGAAAAATGGCTCGCAGGAACTTGGGCCTCTTTTTGAACCCCAAGCAAAAGCAATGAGTGAGGCGGCAGCTTCAAGATCAATAAAGGCCGGGCTTTCTCCCCACATGACTTTTGACAGCTATATCATGGGCTCAAACAATCAGCTCGCTCACGCTATTGCTTCAGCCGTTGCCGAAAAACCAGGGAAATTGTACAACCCGTTTTTTATATACTCCGGCGTGGGACTAGGCAAAACTCACTTGATGCATGCAATAGGAAATGAAATCGTTCAAAAACACCCAAATTTAAAAGTTATTTATACAACCGGCGAAACTTTTGGGAATGAAATAATTGACGCGATTCGAAGCGGTGCGCGGGGAGGGGCTGGGGGCACAAGTTGGTTTAGAAATAAATATAGAACGGTGGACGTGTTTTTGCTGGATGACATTCAGTTTATTGCCGGAAAAGAGGCGACCCAGGAAGAGTTCTTTCATACCTTTAACACTTTGCACATGGCTCAAAAACAAATTGTGATTGCCTCGGATCGCCCACCCAAAGACTTTACGGATTTGGAGGAAAGGGTGACTTCAAGGCTTAGCAGCGGGATTATTTCGGATATCTCAAAGCCTGATATAGACACAAGAATTGCTATTCTTAGAACCAAGCGCGACCAGGCAGGGCACAGCGTTCCAAACGAGGTAATAGACTTTATCGCTGAGAAAATTGATACAAACATCAGAGAGCTTGAGGGGGCCTACTTACAAGTTTTAACCCGCGCTCAGGCAGACAAAGTATCACCGTCGTTAGAACTTGCAAAAACAGCGCTCGAAGGTTCAATAAGGGAAAAGGTTAAACGAACGGTTAACACAAACGACATTATAAAAACCGTCGCAAATTATTACTCGGTTCGTGTGACGGATTTGAAGGGAAGCAGAAGAACCAAAGAAATTGTTGTCCCAAGACAAATTGCAATGTACTTAATGTACGAAATGACCGAAACGCCATATATGAGTATTGGGGAGCTAATGGGCGGGCGGGACCACACAACTATAATGCACGGGGTTCAGAAAGTAGGGGGCGAGATGCTTCAGGAAGTAAAAACCAGAAGGGACATTGAGAATATTAAAAAGGTGTTGGAGGATTAGGGGATAAGTATTTCTATTTTATAGGGTATGGGGATAAACCGGCCTAGTTATCCACAAGGTTATTCACAAGATTTTGAGGGTTTTCAACATTAGAAAAAGCTGTAACAACAGGCAAACCCTTATGAGCTCTTCCTGGAAACCCAAGGCTGCAACGAAATATCAACAACCTAAGTTATAGACAAAAACAAGTGCTTGTTTAGGCCGCCGATGCAACAAAACTTCGTTTTATACACTTATCAACACCTTCTATTACTAATACTACGTATTTAATATATAGTTAAATTATTGAAGAGGGTTGGGGATATGTTCTATTTAATTCTCTGGTTATCAAAAACATTAAACTTTATTATTAATTTCCTACGCCTCGGTGCCGGATACACCTGGCCAGGGCACGTTGCCTTAAACCTAAATCCACACATTGCAAAAGATAAACATTTCAAATTCCCAATGGGCGTGGCGCTAGTTACAGGAACTAATGGAAAAACAACAACTTCCAAACTTCTCACACATATTCTTGAAACAAGTGGGTTAAAAGTTACGCATAATGGAACAGGGGCCAACCTCCTAAATGGGATTGTTTCAGCCGTTTTACTTGATATGGATTGGAGAGGTGGGCATGATTCGGATATTGCAGTTTTTGAGGTTGATGAAAATAACCTGCCAGTGGTTTTAGAGTATTTTTCACCAAACGTTTTAGTTTTGTTGAACCTTTCCCGAGACCAGCTTGATAGGTATGGGGAAGTGGATATTATTTTGGAAAAATGGCTTTCAGCAATAGATAC